>ENA-OWOZ01000415-OWOZ01000415.1-bioreactor-metagenome-genome-assembly--contig:-NODE-415-length-56384-cov-4.269895_pt1 | contig 56384 bp, 44 predicted proteins | sample MGYA00238140_ERZ651804 | MGnify/ENA primary metagenome ERZ651804 (study PRJEB26910, sample SAMN07631232) | bioreactor metagenome | isolation source: Switchgrass digestor | place: USA: Dartmouth...
CGGACAGTTTGCTGACTGGCTTGGTGCAGGAAGGGCCTCCGGGCGTGAAACAGCGGCCAGAGTTGCCGGAGGTGCAGTTGCTAAAGCAGTCCTTGATACCATGAATATCGATGTAATCGCGTATACAGCAGAACTTCACGGAATTAAGGCAAAACAGCCGATTACGTATGAATTTGCGAAAAAGAATTACAGGAAGAATGAGATTAACTGTCCTGATCTGGAAGCAGCGGAAAAAATGATTGAGGAAGCGCTGGAAATAAAAAAACAGGGGGATACCTGCGGCGGAATTATTGAAATTATAGCAACAGGAGTGCCTGCTGGTTTGGGTGAGCCTGTTTTTGACAAGCTAAGCGCTACCATAGCACACGGACTTATGTCAATCGGAGCGGTTAAAGGCATAGAATTCGGAGCAGGTTTCAGGCATGCGGAAATGAAGGGTTCAGAATCGAATGATACTCCGTATATAGATAAGGAAACCGGAAGAGTAAGGTTCAAAACTAATAATGCAGGCGGATTGCTTGGCGGCATATCAAACGGTGAGGAAATCCGGATAAGGGTTGCTGTAAAACCGACACCGACAATTTCAATAGAGCAGGCCACTGTTAATGTAGCAAAACTGGAGAACCAGAATGTCCAGTTCAAAACAAGAAATGATCCCACCATTCTGCCGAGGATATATCCTGTTTGCGAAGCTATGGTCAGAATAGCGATACTTGATGCTTTATACATGGCAAAGGGGTACAGAGCTGTAGCTCAGAATATCGACCCGAGATGGGATAATATATAATTACAGTAAAATAATATTATTTAAATTATATTTAGTTATATTAATTATGTTATCTCATATATAAACGGTTGCATAAACATGCGAATATGTTTATAATTATACATATCGATATTATGCAAACTGGAGAGGTATAAATGAAATATAAAATATTTGTCGACGGCCAGGAAGGCACTACAGGTTTAAAGATTCACGAGCGTTTGGCATCAAGAGATGATCTTGAAATATTAAAAATAGATCCCGATAAAAGAAAAGATATAAATGAAAGACGAAAACTCATAAACCAGTCGGACATAGTTTTCTTATGTTTACCGGATGATGCTGCCAAAGAATCCGTATCCCTTATTGAAAACAGCAAGACACGTGTGATTGACGCAAGTACGGCACACAGAACGGCAGAAGGATGGACATATGGTTTGCCGGAACTGAAAAAGGAACAAAGAGAGTTAATTGCAAAATCAAATCGTGTCGCTGTCCCGGGATGTCATGCTACCGGTTTTATTCTGCTGGTTGCTCCCCTTGTTGAAAAAGGAATTCTTCCCAGCGATTATCCGGTAACGTGCTGCTCGGTATCGGGCTACAGCGGGGGAGGAAAAAAGCTGATAAGCAAATTTGACGACGGGCTTATGAAAAATCCAAATGTACCAAAACATTATTCATTGAAACTAAAACATAAGCATCTCCCGGAAATGAAAAAAATCACAGGTCTTAAATATAATCCTGTATTTACACCTTTAATAGGCAATTATGAACAAGGCATAGGTTTAACAGTACCTTTGGTAACGCGTTTATTAAACGGGAAATTAACAGCCATGGACATTCATGAGATATTATCTGAACACTATAGAGACCAGCATTTTGTAAAAGTAATGCCTTATGACTGTGACGAATTACTTGATGAAGGGTATTTTGATATAGCAGCCTGCAATAACACCAATAGGCTTGAAATATTTGTTTTTGGCAATGAGGAACAGATATTGCTGATGTCCAGGTTTGACAATCTGGGAAAGGGAGCTTCAGGTGCGGCAGTACAAAACATGAATATTATGTTGGGATTGGATGAAAGCTTAGGGCTGAAATGCTAACAGAAAGTCAGTATTCCATTGCATATAGGTGTATTGGGAGCATGATATTATATAAGGTTTAGTTTGTTTCATACGTCAATTCATATCTTTCTGAAATTTTATATAGATTTTGTGAAAGATATTACACAAATAAACCTTGTTATTTGCAGAGGAGAAAAATCATGAAATTCAGACCTTGTATAGATATTCATGAAGGAAAAGTAAAGCAAATAGTGGGCGGAACTTTAAGCGATGATGCGGAGAATGTAGTGGAGAACTTTGTTTCAGATAAGGATGCGGATTATTATGCCAGACTCTTTATGAATGACATGCTAACCGGCGGTCATGTAATAATGCTTGGCCCCGGTAATGAAGAACAAGCGTTGAAGGCTCTGAGAGCTTTCCCCGGTGGATTGCAGATCGGGGGAGGGATAACCGCAGAAAATGCCGCTTATTTCCTGGAAAATGGAGCTTCTCATGTAATTGTGACCTCGTACATATTTAAAGACGGAGATATTAATTTCAAAAATCTTGACAGAATTATAGGTGAAATTGGCAGGGACAAGCTGGTTCTTGATTTAAGCTGCAAAAAGGTAGATGATACATATTACGTTGCTACAGACAGGTGGCAGAAATTAACTGAATATGAAGTAAACAAAAACAACCTTGAAGCTTTGTCCGATTTTTGCGCAGAGTTATTAGTACATGCAGTGGATGTGGAAGGAAAAAGAAGAGGAATACAGGGAGAGCTTGTAAGCAAACTTGCAGAATGGTCCAAAATTCCGGTTACATATGCCGGAGGTGTGAGATCTTTGGATGATATAAAACTGGTTAAAAGCCTCGGTAAAAATAAAGTTGACATTACAATCGGAAGCGCGCTGGATATATTCGGAGGAGAGCTTTCTTATAAGGAAATTGTCAGATGGTTTAGCTATAAAATTTAATATTAATATTAATTTTAATACGGATTTTATTTAATTATTGTTTTAATTTTCTGTCTTCCGGAGTATAATATTTATGTAAATGCAAATGCAAATTATTATCATTTAGATTATATGAAGGAGGAAATATGTCAGGCAGGAAATTTAAAACAATATTTTTTATTATATTGATAATATCAATCTTTCTATCCGCATGCGGCAACAGAGGATATAATAAAAGCGAATCAGCTCAGGACGAAAATAAAATAAATATAGTAACTTCTTTCTATCCTATGTATATATCTGCTATCAATATAACCAAAGATATAGAGAACGTGGAAGTAAAAAATTTAACACAACCGCAGACCGGATGTCTTCATGATTATGCGCTGAAACCTGATGATTTGAAAACATTAGAAAAAACCGATATTCTAATAGTTAACGGAGCAGGCATGGAGACTTTTATCTATAAAGCAGTTAAACAAAAGCCTGATATGACAGTCATAGAGGCCAGCAAGGGTATAGAACTGATAAAAGACGGTGATGAAGAAAATCCGCATGTATGGGTTAGCGTATCAAAAGCAATTGAACAGGTAAGAAATATAGCAGATGAATTATCCAAAGCGGACCCGGCAAATGCTCAGAAATATAAAGAAAATGCTAATATTTATATAGAGAAGCTTGAAGCGTTAAAAACTGAAATGCATAAAGAACTGGATAATTTAAGAAACAAAAAGATAATTACATTCCATGAAGCATTTCCTTACTTTGCTGAAGAATTCGGCCTTGAAATTGCTGCTGTTATAGAAAGGGAACCCGGCACGGAATCTTCGCCCAAAGAGCTGGAAGAAATTATAGATACAGTTAAAAAGCAAAATATTAAAGCACTATTTGCAGAACCTCAGTATTCAGCCAAAGCTGCAAATACAATTGCTTCAGAAACAGGAGCAAAGGTATATACACTTGATCCGATTGTGACCGGTGAATCTGATAAGGACAGTTATGATGATTATATCAACAAAATGCGGGAGAATGCCAAAACTTTAAAAGAAGCGTTAAAATGATATATAAGTTAAGGAGCATGTAACGGACATATGAATGAAGAAAAACATGTATGCAAATCCAAAGACAGCTGCTGCGGTGTTTGCTGCACGCAAATACAGGATTTCAGTGTGACTGTAGGTAAAGCGCAAATTTTACACAATGTAAATATTCACATACACTGCGGGGAACTAACAGCTTTAATAGGGCCAAACGGAGCAGGCAAGAGCACTTTGCTGAAAGCAATACTGGGTGAGGTAAAGCATACGGGAAGCTTGAAATATCTAGATGCAAAAGGCTTGCGAACCGGAAACCCATTAATAGGTTATGTTCCGCAATACCTTAATTTTGACCTTGGAACACCCACCAGCGTTCTGGATTTATTTACAGCCAGCATATCAAAAAAGCCCGCATGGCTTATTCCTACTAATAAAATCCGTCAGAGGACAAGTGAAAGCTTAGCAAAAGTGAACGCTGAGCATTTAATAGAAAGAAGGCTGGGCGCTTTATCAGGCGGGGAACTACAGCGTGTAATGCTGGCACTATCACTTGATCCTGTGCCTGATATACTTTTGCTGGATGAGCCTGTATCAGGTATAGACCAGAACGGACTGGAACTGTTTTATAATACCCTCAAAGAGCTGAAAAATAAGTATGACATGACTATAATATTGATATCCCATGATTTTGACCTGGTATATAAATACGCTGACAGGGTCGTTTTGTTAAATGAGGGTACTGTCGTAACCAGCGGTACACCAGATGAGGTATTTAATGATAAAAGAATGCGAGAGGTATTTAGGATGTCAAAATTTTACATACAAAATAATGAGCAGCGCAATACGATACAAGGGGGCAACGATTAGTGTTAAACTGGTGGTACGGCATTATTGATTTTATACTTCCCTTCCAATGGGCTTCGCATGCTTTCATGAAAAACGCATTGACTGCCGTTCTTCTTGTGACTCCGCTTTTTGGTATTTTAGGAACGATGATAGTAAACAACCGGATGGCATTTTTTTCTGATTCATTGGGACATGGAGCATTTACGGGAATTGCAATCGGAAGTATGCTTGGAGTGATAAAACCCATATGGGGGGCTATTATATTTTCCGTTGCGTTTGCCATTTTGATAACCACAATAAAAAACAAAACCAAAACATCTACAGATACGATTATTGGTGTATTTTCGTCTACCACAATAGCAGCAGGCCTTGTGCTGATTACTTTATTTAATCAGCCATATAATACCTATTTGGTAGGTGATCTGCTGAGCATAACACCTTCTGATATAGCATTACTGCTTATAGTCTTTGTTTTGGTTGTCATATTATGGGTTACAATTTTTAATAAGCTGTTGGTAATAAGTGTCAACCCATTGCTTGCATCAAGCAGGGGTATAAATACAATGCTGATTGATATTTTATTTACTTCTGCAGTAGCAGTAATTGTCACAATAACTATACAGTGGGTTGGAATTTTAATTATAAATTCGCTTCTTGTACTGCCGGCTGCAGCAGCCAGGAATATAGCTTCAAATACCAGGCAATATCATGCTTTATCAATAGCTGCTGCTCTTATATCAGGTTTAGCAGGTTTGATAGCGTCATATTACTTAAATACCGCTACCGGGGCGACTATTGTACTTATAGCTGCATTACTGTATTTTATAACCCTTTCGATAAGAGGAAAAGTTTTAAAATAATCACATAATCACAAGCCAGTTTTATATAGCTGCTTTGAACATATATATACTCAATCAAAAAGGGTATGAAAAATGTTTTGAAAGGCTGATTAATATGCATGAATATGACACATATGAAGAAGTGCTCAGGAGTAATGGTTTAAAAAATACAAAACATAGGAATGAAATACTTGATCTTATAAGCAAGAGCGAAAAACCAATGACAGCAGATGATATTTACATAAATTTAAAGAAACACAATGTTTCAATAAATATTTCAACAGTTTATCGTATACTGGATACTCTTGTGTCAAAGAACATAATAATAAAGTCAAATATCACAGGAGACAGCAAAGCTTTGTATGAGTTAAACCGCCAGGAACACAAGCATCATTTGATATGTTCAGGATGCAGAAAAATGTTTACAGTTGACGAATGCCCTCTGGAAGATTATGAAAAATCCCTGAGCAATAAACTGGACTTTGATATTACAGGGCATAAATTAGAAATATTTGGATATTGCAAGGAATGCAAAAATTTATATAAAGATAAAAAGTAAAAGATGGCACTTAGCCATCTTTTACTTTTGGCTTCTGCTTACGTTTTTCCGTTTATGAGCAACTTGCGATACAATAAAGAATAACATATAGTATGTTTGTTAAATTAAGCAGTATAGAATAACAGGCTTTTTTTGGTGCCCTATATTTTAATACCATTTTAATTATGTAGCTATTAAAACAGGGCAAAATGTCTGCTATTCTTTACAATAACCGTAACCGCCGAATAAATTAGGTAAAATGCAGATAATTATGAGGATAATTATTATCCACCATATCCACTCGTTGCAAAATCCGAATCCAAAGCCTCTTTCCTCAGACATATCAATACCTCCAAAACTTTTTTATGATATATACTATGAGAAAACTTTTTCAGGTGTTACTTACTTGTTATAAATTGATATTTGTAATTAGTTATGATATAATCCAAAATCAGGATATTTTACATAATTTGCTTACGGACTGATATGAGGTATACAAATATGGAAATGAACATTTATAGCAAGCCTTTTAAGCGATCAAAGATTAGAATTTTTGCGGGTAAAAAATATTATATGCTAAAGAGGTACCTGAAATGGTATTTAGATAATAACGATTATTCGAAAACAAAATGTCCTAATAAGCTTGATTATTTAATATTCACTCATCAAACTCCGCTAATAAGGAATCTACAAGGTGTAGACCTAAAACTTCAATATAATAAAATCACAAATCTAAAAATAGCATCCGGCAAAATTAACGGAGTATGCATAAAACCCGGTCAGGTATTCTCATATTGGAGGCTCATTGGAAAGCCTACCAGAAGGAAGGGTTATAAGGAAGGTCTGGTATTATCTCCTGACGGAACATTTGGTTCCGGTGTGGGCGGGGGGCTTTGCCAGCTTTCCAATCTGATATTCTGGATGACTCTGCATACCCCGTTGAAAATTATAGAACGTTACAGGCACAGCCATGATATATTTCCCGATACAAACAGAACTCAGCCCTTTGGCAGTGGAGCAACTTGTGTGTACAATTATATGGATTTACAGATTTACAATGATACGGATTCAGAATTTCAACTTATTGCATATATTACGGATGATTACCTTGTTGGAGAATGGAGATCCAATAATCCTGTTCAATACCGATATGAAGTATATGAAAAGGAGCATTGCATAAACGGTACTTATTGGGGCGGATATATAAGGCATAACAAAATATACAGGCGAATTTATGAAAATGATGAACTAATCGGTGATGAATTTATAACCGAAAACAATGCGCTAATGATGTATAAGCCATTCCTGCCGGGATAAACGCCATATTTTTATTTATTAGTACCGGAAGAAGTTAAATTCATTGCTTTTTGGGCACAATAATCCAGAGGTGATGAATTTGGACAGGCGGAAAATAAAAAATATAATATTAACGGCAATTGATACTTATATAATAATAAGACAGGTACAAAGAGTTATTAGAGCCATTGATGATCTGGATACTACATTGTATAGATTAAGAAAAAGATTATGATTAAAAAAATAAGTGAATCAGGCAGCTGCCCGGCTCACTTATTTTTTATATAAATAATAAAATAATAATTAGATAACAATGTAACCTATATAAACAGGTAAAATTTAAATTATAATAATTATTAACCTAGTATACATATTATACTAATTATGTTAAAATATCAATATAATATTAATAGCAATATATTCTCAGAGGTATGGAATATGATGGATAAATTTGAATACCTTCATAAATTATATTTAAAACACCGACGTATAAATAGTGTTATATGCGGTATGGCAGGAGGAGTTATTGGAGCCAGCATCAGATTTCGGGATAATTTAATGATTATGATAGCGGTTGGTATTTTGATAATAATGTTAGTAATCGATTATATATTCTGGAGATGTTCTTTATGCGACCATTCTTTAATAATATATAAAGATAGAAGCATTAATTTTTGCCCCATATGTGGAGGAAGGATAAAGAAGAATGAAGAGTACATAGATTATTAGGTGTTTATATAAATATAACAGAGCAATATAAGCTTAAATAGAAGATTACTTTAGAATATCAGAAAAATTAAAAAGAAAAAGTTTCAACTCTTTAAGTTGAAACTTTTTCTTTTGGCAGGGGAGACAGGACTCGAACCTGCAGCCGACGGTTTTGGAGACCGCTACTCTACCAATTGCGCTACTCCCCTATATAAGTGCCTCACAACGCTTTTATAGTATACAATAGCAATTTCATTATGTCAATAATCATTTTATATATTTTTAGTTTTTTACTTTATTTTATTTCAATTTGTGATAATATAGAGATGAATAAATACATGAAAGATTTTACAAAGATTAAGTTTGCATAGGAGGAAGCATATGGATTTAAAGATAGGATTTATAGGAGCAGGTAATATGGGAGGAGCTTTGATACGCGGCATAGCCAATTCGGGCATACTGTCTCCTGATTATATATATGTAAGTGACCCTGATACTGAAAAAGTTACAGCATTACAATATGAGACTGGGATACAAGTTGCAAAGGACAATAAGGAAGTTGTTGAAAAGTCGGATATTATTTTCCTGTGTGTAAAGCCGAATATGATAAAAGAAGTGCTGACACCTTGCAGTGAAGCAATGGATACGAAGAAATTGCTGGTTTCTATTGCTGTAGGAGTACCTATAGAATTTTACAAGGAAATAATCGGCCATGACAAAAAGGTTATTCGTTCAATGCCTAATACTCCTGCCATGATAGGTGAAGGTATGACTCTTATATCTTATGACAATAATGTTAAAGAGGAAGATGTAAAAACAGTCATAAAGCTATTTGACTGCGTAGGGAAAACCGAGATTCTCGATGAAAAATTAATGAGCGAAGTAACAGCTCTTACAAGCAGCAGTCCAGCTTATGTATATATGTTCATTGAAGCTATGGCGGATGCGGCGGTATTGTCCGGTATAGGGAGAAATCTGGCATACAAACTGGCAGCGCAGGCAGTACTGGGCTCTGCGAAAATGGTATTGGAAACGGGGAAACATCCTGCTGAGCTGAAGGACCAGGTTTGTTCTCCGGCAGGAACTACTATCGAGGCAGTCGCATCACTTGAAAAGAACGGATTCAGGCATGCTGTTATCGAAGCAATGACTAAATGTACGGATAAAGCGAGAAGCATCGGCAAAAAATAAGCAGGAGAGTAATTAATGAAAAAAGTCATAATATATACGGACGGAGCTTGTTCAGGTAATCCTGGCGACGGAGGATGGGCTGCAATATTGAAATATGGTAACCATGAAAAGAAAATATCGGGTTACTGTGCAAACACTACAAACAATCAGATGGAACTTACTGCAGCCATTGAAGCTCTGAAGATGCTGAAGGAACCTTGTGAAGTGGACCTTTACAGTGATAGCGCTTATCTTGTAAACACTTTTCTGCAGGGATGGATTGAAAAGTGGAAAACTAATGGATGGAGAACTTCTACAAAGGAAGAAGTAAAAAATATCGATATGTGGAAGGAACTAGACAGATTGAGTTCCATACACAAAATTAAATGGATAAAAGTAAAAGGCCACAGTGATAATGAATATAACAATAAATGCGATAAAATGGCTACTGATGAAATAAAGAATAACAAAAAAGCCTAACTTTAGTAGGACTTAAAAAGGAGACGTTAAAGTGAACTATGAGGAAAAAACTATAGAAAGAAAGAGCGTATACAAAGGAGGTATTATTGATGTAGATGTACTTACTGTAATGCTACCTGACGGAAGACAGGCAAAAAGGGATATAGTACTGCATAAAGGTGCTTCAGTAATTATACCGTTGACTGAAAATGGTGAGCTACATTTGGTGAAACAATTCAGAAAGCCAATTGAACAGGTAAGCCTTGAAATACCCGCAGGTAAATTGGATGACAATGAAGAACCGGAAGTATGCGCAAAGAGAGAATTAAAAGAAGAGACAGGGCTTATCGCAGGGAATATAAAGCATGTTTTAAGCATGTATTCTACTCCCGGATTTAGCAACGAAGTGCTTCATATGTTTATAGCTACCGAACTTGAAAAAGGTGAAGCATGCGCTGACGAAGATGAGTTTATAACATGCGAAAAAATAAAAGTGGATAGACTTGTTTCCATGATATTCAATGGTGAGATAAAAGACGCGAAAACCATAATCGGAATTTTAGTTGCAGAAAAATATTTAAAAGGTGAAATAAAAATATAAATAAAATCATTATAAATAAAATCATTATAAATAAAATGTATTCAATACACTTATTACAGTAAATTTAATAAAAGGTTTACATTAAACACAAATAAGTGGCATTTTTATCCCTTGTTATGCATATTAATTTAACTGATGAATGCTTTCGAGGGGATAAAAATTGTACAATAAACTTAAAAATATTATTACTAGCAATATAGAAAAAAATAAAAAGAAGTATTTTCTGCTTTTTCTGTTGTTTTCAGCAGGCATATGTTCCGGAGCTTTTACGGTAAACGGATTGAACTCGAATCAAAAGGATGAACTGGTCAATTACTTTTATGGTTTCTTAAGGCTGTTTGACAATCAAAACATTGAAAGCAGTGAACTGGTTAAAATATCTTTTATTCAAAATATGCGTCTGGTTCTTGTATTATGGGGACTTGGAGTTACAATAGTAGGCATTCCGTTTATATACTGTCTGGTTGGAATCAGAGGATTTGCTACTGGATTTAGTTCCGGTTTTATAATAAATATGATGGGTTTAAAAGGAACACTATTAATTCTCTTTACGCTGATACCCAAAGAAATAATAATAGTACCTTGTATTATCGCACTTGGAGTAAATGGCATAAATTTTTCTCTCTCCATTATAAAAACTAAATCAATAAAACATATATCGAAAGAGAATCTAAAAAGTGATTTTATTGCATATTGTTTCTCTACTTTGATATTCTCTGTACTTATTTTATGTGGAGTTGTTTTGGAAGCTTATATTACTCCTGTCTTTATTAAAATAATAGCACCAATATTTACTATATAATGTATAAGTCAACAAAATTCGGGTATAATAAAAAATGGAAAATTAATTAATATAAAAATTAACAAAAACTTAAGAATTTTTTATATTAATTTACATTTATTACTTTAACTTTGAAAAATTTTGTATTACAATCATTATATGTGTAAAATTAGCTACAGCTGCTATAAGGGCTGATTATATATATTTAATAATAATTAAGAAGGGGTAGTTACCAAATGGAAGTTTTAATTAACAAATTTATAAATTTCCTGGAAAGGGACAAACAACTATCACTGAACACATTGCAATCGTACAGAAGAGACATAGAACAATACATAACATATTTAAATGAACTGAAGGTTACGAACATAGCTAATACAAATAAAACAACAATTATAGCTTATTTGCTGCACCTTAAGAAGAAAGGACGGGCAACATCAACTATTTCAAGAAATCTGGCATCCATAAGATCATTCTATCAATTTTTATACAAAAACCAAATAATTGATAATGATCCTACCTCAGATCTTGAATCACCGAAAGTAGAAAAGAAACTGCCGCAAATACTTTCTACGCAGGAAGTGGAGCTTCTTTTAGAACAGCCTAAATGTGTTGACCTTAAAGGTTACAGAGACAAAGCTATGCTGGAATTACTTTATGCGACGGGAATCAGGGTTTCGGAATTAATTTCCCTTGATATTGATGACCTTAATATGGAAGTGGGTTATATAAGATGTACCAAAGGTACACGTGAGAGGGTAATTCCTATTGGTTCTATTGCAATATCTGCATTAAAGGAATACCTGAATAAAGCGAGACATCTCCTTATACAAAAACAGGACGAAAAAGCCTTATTTGTTAATATTAACGGTAAAAGGCTTACACGTCAGGGTTTCTGGAAGATTATAAAGCAGTATAAAAACCAGGCAAAGATAAACAAAGAGATAACTCCTCACACGCTAAGACATTCATTTGCTGCGCACTTGCTTGAAAACGGAGCCGATCTAAGATCTATACAGGAAATGCTGGGACATTCAGATATATCGTCAACGCAGATATACACGCAAATAGCAAAAAACAGGCTGAAAGACGTATATAAGAAAACACATCCAAGAGCATAAAAATTTAATTCCAGAGATGTTGCCAAGCAAAAAAATAATTAGATAAAAATTAATATAAATTTTTAAGTAATTAAGGGCAATTCATTAGTAAGGTTGTCCTTTTACTATTTTATGCTATTATAAAATTGAGGTGATATAATGAACAGAATTATACTTATAGTAATGGACAGCGTTGGAATGGGAGAAGCACCTGATGCCGATAAATATGGCGATGTAGGTGCCAATACAATCGGTAACATCTCTGAAAAGCTTTCCGGACTCAGGCTTCCGAATTTGGAACAGCTGGGTTTGGGAAATATTGACGGTATGAAGGGTATAATAAAATCAGACGATCCAAAAGGGTGTTATGCCAGAATGCAGGAAAAATCGGCCGGAAAAGATACTACAACAGGGCATTGGGAAATAGCTGGCTTGATTTTGGACAAGCCCTTTCCACTATATCCCAACGGTTTTCCACAGGAAATAATAGATGAGTTTGAAAAGGCTATAGGAACCAAAATTCTGGGGAATTATGCCGCTTCAGGGACAGAAATAATAAAGCAGTTAGGAAGTCAACATGTAAAGACAGGATATCCAATAGTTTATACTTCGGCGGACAGCGTTTTTCAAATAGCTGCGCATGAAGATGTTATACCTATAGATAAACTATATGAAATGTGCAGAAAAGCAAGAAACATACTAAAGGGAGAGCATTGTGTAGGACGTGTAATTGCAAGACCTTTTATAGGCACCGAAGGCAACTATGTAAGAACAGAAAGAAGACATGATTTTGCAATTGATCCGTTTGACAAAACTGTGCTTGATTATCTGAAAGAAGAAGGATATCAGGTAAAAGCCGTAGGCAAAATAAAGGATATTTTTAATCAAAAAGGAATTACTGATGCAGTTCATATTCACAATAACATGGATGGAGTCGACAAAACCATTGAATATATGAAACAGGATTTTGACGGTCTTATTTTTGCCAATCTGGTGGATTTTGATATGATCTATGGACATAGAAATAATGTTGAAGGTTATGCATCGGCTCTTAAGGAATTTGATTCCCGCATACCTGAAATACTTACATCAATGAAAAAAGAAGATATTTTATTTATAACTGCTGACCATGGATGCGACCCGACAACGCCAAGCACGGACCACACTCGGGAATACGTGCCTTTTATAGCTTATGGAGAAAAATTAAAGAAAGGCGTTAATCTGGGAACAAGAGATACATTTGCGGATATAGCTGCAACCATATCAGAATATTTCAGCTTAAATGCTAAAATACAGGGAAGCAGTTTTCTTAAGGAAATATTGAAATAATAATGTGCTGGTTTAATATTAAAATGGGGTGTTAAAATGAGGATGGTCGACCTTATAGAAAAGAAAAAGAACGGATTGAGTCTCTCAAAAGAGGAAATTGGTTATATAGTAAACGGATATGTTAATGGAGATATACCGGATTATCAGATTTCTGCATTTTTAATGGCCGTTTATTTCAAAGGAATGAATATGGAAGAAACGGCGAATATGACCATGGCTTTTGTTAATTCCGGAGAATGTATTAATCTGTCGCAAATAGAAGGAATAAAGGTTGACAAGCATTCTTCCGGCGGTGTGGGTGATAAGCTGAGCCTTGTCATTATTCCTCTTGTAGCCGGTTGTGGAATACCGGTAGCAAAAATGTCCGGAAGAGGGCTGGGACATACAGGAGGAACAATTGACAAGCTTGAATCTATAAAAGGTTTTAATACTGCACTTAGCAGAGAGGAATTCATAAATAATGTTAATAAATATAAAATGGCTATTGTAGGACAGTCGCCAAATCTTACGCCTGCAGATAAAAAGATCTATGCATTGAGGGATGTGACGGCTACTGTTGATAGCATACCGCTTATTGCCAGCTCAATAATGAGCAAGAAAATTGCGGCGGGAGCAGATTGCATAGTTTTAGATGTTAAAGTCGGATCCGGAGCATTTATGAAATCTGTTGAAGACGCAAAGAATCTTGCCCGCACAATGGTTGAAATCGGTAAATCCCTTAACAGGAAAACAGTAGCTCTGGTTACTGATATGAACCAGCCTCTGGGGCATGAAGTAGGAAATGCAAATGAAGTAAAAGAAGCAATAGAAATATTGAAAGGGAACGGCGACGAAGATGAAACTACAATAGCATTAACTATTGCTTCATATATGGCTGTATTGGGAGGAGCATATAAGGAATTTGACGATGCATATAGAAACCTTACCAATGATATAAAATCAGGTAAAGCTATAAATAAGTTTAGAGAGTTTATAAGGATACAAGGCGGAGATACAAGTATTGTTGATAATCCGGAATTACTTCCTCAGGCAAAGAAACATATTGAAGTAGTATCTAATAACAGCGGTTATGTAACGGCAATTGATGCGCAAAAAATAGGAGTTGCCGCAATGCTGTTAGGTGCCGGCAGAAAAACTAAGGAAGATACAATTGATCATTCGGCTGGAATTACAATGATGAAAAAAATAGGAGATAAGGTTGCCGAAGGAGATACATTGTGTATTCTGCATACAAATATCGATGAGTATAATGAAGCTTACAATATGGCAAATGAAGCATTTGACATCGGTAATGCTAAACCTGACCCAGTGAAATTTATACATGACATAATTAAGTGATTCTCGTGATTAAAGGAAATCATAAGAATAAAACATAATAGCAAATAAATGGATTAACATTTTACAAATTATTTTATTTTCAAATAATAAATTTAACAGTATAATAAAAAAGGGACAGTTAATGCTGTAGAAATAGCATAATTGCATAAAATTTTATGTTTCTGCATATCAATCTATTAGAAAAGTCTGTTTTTTATCCTGTCCTGCTTCATTATATCGTTAATTTAAGATTTATTTATTTCAGGGGGGTTCTACATTGTTTAAAAAGGGTACTGCATGTTTAATAGTTGTGTTATTGTTATTAACAAATCTGTTGACAGTTCCAGTCAGTGCAGTTACAAATCCGGACGAATATAATTCTTTAGAAGTGGCAAAAATTATAGGGTCTACTAACGTATTTGATCTCAAAGCAAAATCAGCATTGCTTGCGGACAGCAAAACAGGGAAAGTAATATTGGAAAAAAACAGCCATGAAAAACGGCCGATAGCCAGTATAACAAAGATAATGTCAATGCTTCTTGTAATGGAAGCTATAGATTCCGGAAAGATAAGCTATGATGATATAGTTACGGCTTCTGATTATGCATGCAGTATGGGAGGTTCTCAGGCATACCTTGCGCCAGGAGAACAGTTTACTGTACGCGATATGATGAAGGCAGTAGCAGTTCATTCATCTAATGATGTTACGGTAGCCCTTGCAGAAAAGGTGGCAGGAAGTGAAGAAGCTTTTGTCGTTCTTATGAATGAGAAGGCAAAAGAACTGGGAATGAATGATACAAACTTCCTTGACTGTACGGGATTAACAGATGAAGGACATTACAGCACTGCGTATGATATTATGTTAATGACAAGGGAGTTAATAAATAAGCACCCCGGTATATTCGAATTTACCAAAATAATACATGATACTTTCAGAAACGGTCAGTTTGATCTTGATAATACCAATAAACTTATTGGCAAGTACAACGGAGCTAACGGACTAAAAACCGGTTATACTTCAAAAGCTGGTTATTGCCTGTCAGCTACTGCTCTCAGGGGAGATATGCAGTTAATCGCAATAGTCCTTGGAGAGGAAGATACAAATACACGTTTTGCAGAAGCGACCAAGCTTCTTGATTATGGATTTGCAAACTATGAAGTTGCACGGGTATGCAAAAAAGATGATGTAGTAGATACTGTTGAAGTAAAAAAAGGCACTGTTACAAAGATGAACGGTGTTTATGCGGAAGATGTTAATCTTTTATTGGCAAGAGGGGAAAAGAACAAGTTAACAGCAGAACCTCAATTTGAAAGTAATTTGACTGCTCCTATAAAAAAAGGCGACAAAATCGGAGAAGTAGTTTTCAAGGTTGATGATAAAGAAGTAGGCAGAACCGATATAGTTGCAGAAAAGGATATTAGCAAAGCTTCATGGATAAAGCTGTTTTTCAGAATGATTAAAGGATGGTTCAGCTTTGGAAAATAAAATACATGCACAATATAAAGTTTTTAATGCAAAACAGCTTATAAAATAAGATATTTAGTCGATGCCTTTAAAAACAGGAGAAAGTAAACTATACCACTTTCTCTTGTTCTGTTTTTATTGTGGGAGTATTAATTTGCAAGAATTCAACTTGACTCTTGCAAATTTTAATGTTAACATATTTACAAATAATTGAGTAAAATGCAGATATTATAGACTAAAAATATGGATGGTGAGATAATGTTTGTAAGTGAGTCATTGAAAATAAACGACAAGAGGCACCTCGAAATCGGCGGATGCGATTGTTTGGATCTTGTTAAGGAATATGGAACTCCCTTGTATGTAATGGATGAAAGTTTGATTAGAAAGAACTGCAGAATATATAAGAAATCGATAGAAAAATATTATAACGGCAACGGTCTTGTGTTATATGCAAGTAAAGCATTTTGCTCACTGGCTATGTGCAGGATAGCAGATCAGGAAGGACTCGGGCTGGACGTAGTTTCAGGCGGAGAGCTGTACACAGCTATAAAAGCAGGATTCCCCATGGATAGGATATATTTCCACGGAAATAATAAAACTGAAGAAGAAATAAGACTGTCTATAGATAATAATATAAGAAGAATAGTGGTAGACAATAAGGAAGAGCTTTATAACATAAACAGAATTGCAGGTGAAAAAGGAAAAGTACAGAATATATCCTTTAGAATAAAACCGGGTATAGATGCTCATACTCATGATTTCGTACAGACCGGCCAGATAGATTCCAAATTCGGAGTGGCTTTAGAAAACGGCGAAGCGATGGAGATTATAAAACTTGCATCATCACTTCCGTCAGTAAAGGTTGTTGGTGTGCATTGTCATATTGGTTCACAGATATTTGACCTTGAACCTTTTATACTTGCGGCAAAAGTTATGATGAAGTTCATCGCTGATGTAAAGAAGGAACTCGGAATAGAAATAGAAGAGTTAAATTTAGGAGGCGGATATGGAATTAAATATCTGCCGGAGCACGATCCAATCGAATATGATAAATATATGGAAGCTGTTTCGTTGACGATAAAGGAATTTTGTACTGAAAACAATATAAAACTCCCTTATATACTTATGGAACCCGGAAGGTCAATAGTAGCTCCTTCAGGTATAACATTATATAAGGTTGGAGCAGTAAAAGACATCAAAAACGTAAGGAAATATGTATCTGTAGACGGCGGAATGACAGATAATCCACGATATGCCCTGTATCAGTCAGAATATGATGCAATAGTTGCAAATAAACCGGATGCGGAAAGGGTAGAGAAAGTAACTATTGCAGGTAAGTGCTGTGAGTCTGGTGATATTCTGATAAAAGATATAAAGATGCCTGAAATACAAGAAGGAGATATAATAGCAGTAGCAGCTACCGGTGCATACAATTATTCAATGTCAAGTAATTATAACAGGATACCAAGACCGGCAGTAGTGCTTGTTAAAGACGGAAAATCCAGAGTTATAATTAAAAGGGAAGATTATAACGATATTATAAGAAATGATATAATTCCGGAAGATTTATAAGCAGGTCTACAGCATGCATAAATAATCAAATAAAGCTTTTAAAAGTAAAAAAAGAGGATATGTCATAGAGCAGTTTAAATCTTACAGACAGGCGTTGCAGGCAAAATGCTACTTCGTCTGTCTGTTTTTTTGTATAATTTCATAAGTTAATTCAGGTATATTCAGTATGCATACGCCATTATAGACAATCTATTGTTGCTGCAATTCTAAATTAGGAATCAGGAAATTCCCAGAATGTAAATAAGTAACCTCTTTTATCTGTTTTGAATCCAATACGTTTATGGTTAGTATTTCCAGATTTTTATGATACCATTTGCCGGCTTTCTAGTGTTTACTTGAGATTACTTACTACATGCCACTTAATACGTGCTTTTTTTTTATTCATCTGTTATAATAGCTTTAAATGATTATACATTTTTGTGCTCTGCGGAAGGGGTTATTTATGTTTGATATTGACGCGATTAAGCAATATTTATATTTGGTACCTGTTATACTTATTTCACTCACATTTCACGAATATTCACATGCTTTTGTGTCATATAAACTTGGCGATCCGACGGCAAAAGATCAGGGAAGGCTTACTTTAAACCCGTTTAAGCATCTGGACATAGTAGGTACCCTGATGATGTTTATAGCTCATGTGGGATGGGCAAAACCGGTACCGATAAATCCTCTGTATTATAGAGACAGAAAAAAAGGAACCATATTAGTCAGCATTGCAGGACCGCTGTCCAACATAATCCTGGCTATTATAGCCGCAATACCTTACTTTTACTTCAGAAGCCAGTATCCGGTAATAGGAAATGTTCTATTTCTTCCGAATGCTAGAGTTGAAATTGTGTACTATATTATACATTATTTTTACACTGTAAATATAGGCCTTGCTGCGTTTAATATAATACCTGTACCGCCATTGGACGGTTCAAAAATTTTAGCAGGGCTAATGCCGTCTGAACAATATTATAGATTTATGCAATATGAAAGGCAAATAAGCATTGTATTTCTTCTGTTGGTTGTTGTATCACCGAATTTAATAAGCAGGATATTATATCCTATTACATGGATAATTCAGACAGCAATAACAGCTATAGTTGTACCAATTATTTCATTAATAACTTAATATAAAAAAATACAACGATGATAATTTAGTTTAAAGAAACATAGTGAGGTTATAAAATTGGAGAGTTCTTTAACTAATGCATGTATTTTGAAAATAGAAAACTTTGAGGGGCCTTTTGATCTGTTGTTTCATCTGTTGGAAAAAAACAAAATCAATATATATGATATACCCATTAGCGAAATAACAGATCAATATATGGACTATTTATATGCGATGAAATCCCTTGATATTGAAATAGCAAGCGAGTTTCTTCTCATGGCATCTACTCTTCTTCATATAAAATCAAAGATGCTTCTGCCCTCTAAAAAAGAAAAAGAGGATGAAGAAGAAAAAGACCCAAGGGAAGAATTGGTTGCAAGGCTTATCGAGTATAAGAAATTCAAGGCGATTTCCGAAATATTTAAAGAAAAGGAAGTTCAGTGGAATCGGGTATATTATAAGTTGCCGGAAGCTGTAGAGATACAGAGGGAAGATGAGATATTGAACCTATCACCTGAAACATTGGTAAGTATGTACGAAAACATCCTTAACAAGTATAAAAACAGGATGAACACCGGAACTTCAAACAAAATGGTACAAATATTAAAGGTTGAAAAGGTATCTTTAAGGCTGAAAATGAAGGAAATAATAAAAACCTTGAAAAACAGGGTTTATGTAGGTTTCTTCGAAATGTTCTCACTGAAAAAGAAATCCAGAATGGAAGTAGTAACAGGTTTCCTTGCTATACTGGAATTATCAAAAATGAAAAAAGTAAGGCTGAAGCAAAAAAAGCCTTGTTCAGAAATACTAATTTACAAAAGTAATGATAGTCAAACTGATGATGCTGAAATTAATGAAAACAGCAAAATTTTAAATTACTATACGTAGGATAAAGGAGAATTCGGTTTATGGAGCTGAATAATATCGAACCTATAATAGAAGCGCTTTTGTTTACTTCAGGAGATCCCCTTTCACTTGAACGTATAGCAGAGGTTATTGAAACTGATAAAAAAACCGCCAGGCTGATAATGAATAATCTAATATTAAATTATAATGAAAAAGAGCGGGGAATAATGATACGTGAGATAAATAATGCATATCAGCTTTGTACAAGGCCTGAGTATTTTCAATATATTAGCAAGCTGTTTGAACCAAGGCATAAACAGGCGCTATCACAAGCCGCATATGAAACTCTTGCGATAGTGGCTTACAAACAACCGGTAACAAGAGCAAAAATAGAACAGATCAGGGGAGTAAACAGCGACAGTGCCATAAACAGGCTTCTTGAAAAGAATCTGATAAAAGAAGGAGGCAGGATGGATGCACCGGGCAAGCCCATATATTATGTGACAACAGATGAATTTTTAAGGTCCTTTGGATTTAAATCGTTGTCGGACCTGCCACTGCCTGCCATAAATGATCTTAAAGAGCTTAACGAAGAAGAAGCATACGAGTAAATATATTAATTTATAAGTATAAATAATAGCAAAAAAAGGTATCATTTGACTATAAATAGGGAAAAATAACTGGATGAGGTGTTACAATGCTTTATCTGGTTATTTTTTTTATTATTTTTATAATTTCATTTGCATTGCTGTCTCTGAAAATTAATTTTGCTATAGAATATACAAGAAAGGCAAGCGATGATAATGCTGTTATTTCTGTTTTTATACTGGGAGGAATTATTAAAATAAAATACGAAATACCATTCATGGAAGCTGAAAAAGAAGGCTTAAAGCTAAGAAGGATTAAAAAAAAGAAAAGAATTGATAAGGATAAAAAAAAGAGAAAAGGCAAAATAAATATAACTGAAATAAAAGGAAAAATAGATAAAACAATAAGGCTGTATAGAAATAACAAGCATTTAATAAAAAAAACAATATGTTATTTAAAGAGAAAACTAATATTCAAAGAGTTAAAACTAAATGTACAAATAGGAGTTGGTGATGCGGCCGGCACAGCCATGATATATGCTTTTGCCTGGACAGTTGCAGGGATTGCGTTTTCATATATATATAACAATTTTAAAGTGGAAAAGCACTATATTAATATAAAAGAAAATTTTATGGAAAAAATGTTTAACATTGATTTATATTGTATATTTACAGTTAAACTGGTACATATTATTATTGTAGCTTTGAAGTTATTTCTAAGCATAAGGAAAAATCAAAAGAAGAAACAAGCATGCAAGCCGATGGCTGCATAATTTTCTTCATATACAAAAATACAGGTGGTGAATGAAACATGTCTGAACATCCAATTAAAAGTTTAATGACAACCGCTATGGAAAGCATAAAAGAAATGGTTGATGTAAACACCATAGTGGGAGATGCGGTACAGGCTCCTGACGGTACAGTAATAATACCTGTATCAAGGGTAACATTTGGTTTTGCAGCAGGCGGAGGAGAGTATAACAGTAGTTGCGCTGCAGATAAAAACAAAGAAGACGAAGATGGCAATAGCAAAGCTTCAAATTTTCCCTTTGCCGGAGGCAGCGGCGCAGGTGTGAGTATTAACCCGGTAGCTTTCATGGTTGTGGGACAGCAGCAGATAAAACTACTGCCGGTCAATCTGAACTCATGAGTTGATAAGATACTGGATTTTATACCTGAAATTATAAATAAAGCAAATGATGCTTTTAATAAAAAAATGTCTTGCAAAAAAGATAAGAAATCCGAAGAAACATTAAAAAAGCAAGAAAAAGAAGAGGAATAAAAGTGGGACACCCCACTTTTTTTATATACGTTGACTTACATATTTAACTTCAATACAATATATTACATGATTAAATTAAAATGATGTGCCGGTTGGTTTTGTTTAGGAAAACCGGGTTACGATATACAATAATAATATTTCGGAGTGCTCTATGGAAGAAATCAGATTACAGAAATATTTGGCTCAGGCCGGGGTTGCATCAAGAAGAAAAGCTGAAGATTTGATAAGATCAGGCAGAGTATCTGTTGACGGTCAAATAATAACAGAAATGGGTTACAAGGTAGATAAAGACAGTATTGTTGAAGTCGACGGAAAAAAAGTATTTTTGGAAGAAAGAAAAGTTTATATAATGCTTAATAAACCTGAAGGATATGTAACTACAGTTAATGATCAATTTGGCAGGCCTACTGTTCTAGATTTAGTGAAAAGCATAAATGAAAGGATTTATCCTGTAGGAAGGCTTGATTACGACACAAGCGGGTTGTTGATAATGACGAATGATGGTGACTTTACATATAAGATAACCCATCCAAGCCATAACATCGAAAAAACTTATATAGCTCTTGTTAAAGGATGTCCAAATAAAGATGAATTGAACCGATTCAGCAGGGGTTTAAGGATAGAGGATTATGTTACTTCTCCTGCCAAAGTTAAAATATCTGAAATGCAGGGGAATAACGCAGTTCTGGAGATTATCATACACGAAGGTAGAAACCGTCAGGTGCGCAAGATGTGTGAAGCAATCGGTCATCCGGTTATAAAGCTAAAAAGGATATCGATTGGGCCCCTGACTTTAAAGGGGCTTGAAGAAGGAAAATGGAGACATCTAAATAAAAAAGAAATAGAAGTGCTTTTAAAAGGAACGCCCGGGAAATGATACCGGACATTTCTTTTGATTTTAGAGGTATAAAAAGAAAATAAGGTATAAGATTTGCGTTTATAATAGAATATATTGTTAGATATTCATCGTTATACATAAAATAATATAAATTATAAAAATCCGATTTAAAGGTATTATATAATATAAACTTATTTTCAGGTGGATTTGATGATTCAGATAGATGATGCAGGCAGCGGAAGCTTTATTGGCGGAACATGTATAGGGCTATACCGTCCTGAAACCAATGAGTATTATTTTGACATAATACCGGTGGAGTTGTACAATAAGGAAAATTTTAAGAAAAAATATTATCTTGATTATGTCACTGAGATTGCTAAAAAAGCATTTAAGGCTCTGGATGTCAGCAGGAATGAAACTATAGAAATATGCAGGGGATATATGTTTGACCGACTTAAAGCATGGCTTGCTTCAGAAGGTTACTGCTGGTATGGTACCCATATTATAGGAAGGGCACAGGATGTAGTAGAAAAAAATTTTGAGTTATACACAATCAGGCTGGGTTTATTCGAAGATTATATCAAATACACAAAATATCCTTTTCACTTTCATAAATTATTAAGATGGGTATTTGCTGATTATGAAAACAGGATACCATTATGCAAAGTCGGCTGGAAGTGTTGGGAGAACATAGAAGGTATGGTCCCGGATACTATGGAAGGGTATATGCCATACCAAAACTGCATATGTTTAAAATGCGGAAAGAAAATTGCTAAAGGAGAAAAAATAAAGATTTTACGATATTATTCAAACAGAGAAAATTTTATTTATTTACATATAAAATGCTGAAAAGGATCGGGGATAGTCAATTTACAATAGTATGAAATACTGTCCCCGGTCCTTTATTTCAATTGCTTATTTGAATAAAACTAAATTTTTAAAATATCAATGCTGCCGACTCCAAAAGGTAAAAGGGCATATTTTTCAGTATAAGTATCAAACTTAGTAAATGTAGCCGGCCCTATATGCGTATTTTCTAAGGCTTCTTCGTATCTGTTCGGTCCCATCAGGTTAAAAAGAGTAGTGCTTGCCTTAATCTTGATTTCGTTCCTGCCTCTAACAAGCAGATTTGATGCATCATATATATATGGCTCCCACAGTTTAACACCTGCTTTTAGCCCGTTTACAGTTAATTCAATACAGGCGGCCTTTACATTGTTTATTCTTATATAGATATTGCTGTTATCTTTATTATCAATATCAATATTATAAACAAATTCAGCATTTCCTGCATAAAAAGGATATCCGCTGCTTGTTAAATCATAAGGATTCTGGTTACTGCCGGAACCGTCTATATAAAAGCCGACTCCGTTTTCACCTTTAACTGTAAAATCTCCTGCAAGGTAAATAGTTTCAACTTCTGTAGGCATGTGATGCTTGAAATCTTTCACTGCAGAATGGTATCCGGTGCCTATTATATTATTGACCTTTTTGCCTTCAATAATAAGTGTATTGAGGCCATCCTTAACAAGCCCGTCCAAAGGTACACGCGTGAAATTCAGGTCTTTCCAGCTTTTTAAGGGATTAAAAGCACCCATTTCTCCTTTCTTTTTAAGAGGCTTTACTTCTATACCGTTTATAGTTATCCGGTCAAGATTCTCCGCCACTTCTATGGCTGCAAAAATACCTTTTTGCGGTGCGTTAACTGCATTAAATGTGTACTCAGCCTTAAAAGGAGTTCCGTCAGGTGCTTTATAAAAATATCCGTGCCAAGCTTTTGCTACAGGTTCATCTTTTAATACCTGTACACTGTCCATGTATAGAGTAACCTTATCAAGAGGAAGGACATTTTCTTCTAATATATTAACACGGCAAGGATTTATGCTTTTTATAACTTGATACCCTTTTTTAAACTCAACACCACTGTCGATGAACAGAACTTCATCAGATTCAGTTACGTTGATTTCTGATTCAGGAAGGTAAAGCAACATGCTTCCGGCAGGTTTAAATTCTGCTCTTATCTTGTATGTATCATTTGATTTTTCCAGTGGTATGGATTTTATGAGGCCTGTTGTCAAATCAAGTATTTTAGGCTTACAGATGCTTTTTACGGATATTATGGTATCATAATGGTTAACTTCGTCCGTATTTGCTATAAAAATTACAGAACCTACATCATTTATTCGTTCATGGCATATAATTTTAGCTACATTTTCACCTGTAACAGTATCTTCAATTCTGATACGCTCCGGATATCTGCTGTCCAGCAATGATACAACTTCTTCTTTGGTATCGGCAAATACGGTATTTGAGGGCCATTCTATTGAAGCAGCCATTCCGTCTATTCTTTCAGGTGAAGGACTCATAACTATAATAAGATTATCCTGAGAAGAAGAAGCGAATTCTTTTAATAAATCAAGGGTTTTTCGCCTTATAGTTACGCAAGGGGGAACTATTACCGTGGAGTAACCGTGACAGCCCACAAATAATTTTCCGTCTTTTACACATGCGTTATTCTCCATAATAATTTCATCACCGTAATGATAATCAAGTTTGTTTGTCATAAGGTGATATGAAAGGGAGTCAAACATGGCGTTAAATTCACCCATAGTCGGAATTCCCATGGCTTCTTTTTCTTCCTTTATTGGAGTATGCACGGACCATGCTGTGGAAATCGGATGGATAATCAGGATGTCCAGATTTCTTTTACCGTTGGAAAGGGCATAACTCAATCTTGATATATAATCGCTGAACGCCGATTCATTTTCCCACCAGGGCTGCTGGTAATAAAAATTAGGAGGATAGTCTCTTTTCCTTTCACCTCTCATTGAATAAAGGGACAAATGATAATTAAAGAAATTAATGCCGTATGCAGCCATCCAATCACCAATCCATTTGCGTGTGAAAAAGCTGGATTGTTGTCCGATACATCCAAATGCTTCGCATAACGCCCTTTCTTTTTGTAGCTGGTCAGTGACTGATGTAAGTTGTTTTAATGTCATATGATGCTTTATATTTCTGGAAAGCTTGTCTGCGCCCGGCAAGTGAAGATACTCATAATGGGGCATAACCGCCCCGGCTCCTGAAAGCTGCCCCATGAAAGTATCTTCATTGACATAGTGGCCGGTCATTATAAGGTTGTTTTTTTCACACCAGTCGGCGTATTGCTTTGTGAAACTATTAACAAAAAGTCTGGTTGCAGTATCATAAAAATCAAAACGGACTTTGAGAAAGTCATTTATATTAAAGAATAATTCCTTCAGGTGATCCATAATCGAATATCCCTTTAGCTTGAAGAAATAGTCAGGAATCCAGTCCGACCATGGAATATAAGGCGGCAGATTATCTTTATTACCTTTATAATGAGTTTTCATTAAATAACGGGGTTCATCTGTAAATATACCTGGAATTTCTTTGCCGAAGTATTCACCACAAGCCTCTTTGTATTTTTCATGGGTGCATTTAATAAAATAGGCGACTGCTTCCGGATTCATTAGATCGGTATAGCAAGTTCCACCGCACCAGTCATCACCGGTCGGTAAAACTCTTTTGCATATAAGCAGGGTTTCTCCGTTGTATTCATGTTCTGCCAGAATGGTATCAGTTTCGGTGATTTCATTCTTTCTGATGAGTACAAGTTTACGGTTCCTGAATTCTTCGAATTTGCCGACTTCGCCTCCTGCATAGCCAGACGGCCATTTATCTTCATCATAAAGCCATGCATATGTATTTGTTGCTTTTGCTTCTTCGGCACATGCCTTTATTAAATCCATCCATTCATCCGAAAGGTAGCCGGTTACCAAACCGACACGGGAGTGGCAGAAATAACTTCCCCAGCCTTTTTCGGCCATTTCGCGTATCTGTCTTTTTAGTTCATCCTTATCTAGATTATCATTCCAACTCCAGAAAGGGGCAGGTCTGTATTTAGCACCTGGATTTTTAAATTGTTCTAAATTCACATTAAAACCTCCTCTTAAGGAATGTACTGTATTGATTTAATATTAAACCTTTGCAGCTTTAAATATTACTACTGAAATCCTTTTTATAAAGTAAGCTTTCAGTAAAACTACTAATATCATTGATTAATTTAAATTATATAATAAGGAAAAGATATATTAAAGGAAAAATATAAAATTAGACTGTAAGATAATTACAGGTAGTAAGTAACGTAATCTTGACCAGCAAAATATCGATATTGAATATAATATTCAGTTTTGGTAATAGATATGGTATAATCAATGAGGCTTTATAACCCTCATAAGTTGCTCAGGAGGTATTTATATAGTGCTATATGCGATAGAAAACCTGATAAAGTCAAAACGTGCGGAAATTATTCAAAATCAAAAAGGTACAAGCTTAAATTTAATCGATAACGGACAGGAATTATCTATTTATAATGAAAAAATAGAAAACATAATTGGCATTTCAACGGGAAGGCCCTGGAAGGAATTTAACTCAGTTTTTAATATAATGGATATAAAATCTGAAAATAAACAAATCATTATAAATGGAAATTTAAATAATCATATAGATGTAGAATTAAGATTATGGTTTGAGAATGAAAAATTTCTGAAAATAAATACAAAATGGACTAACCAGAGCGGTTCGGATATTGATGACACAGTATTGATTTTTACTTTAGGACTTCCACACAATCCTAAAGAAAAAATAACTATGGCAGGAAATATATATAATAATAATCCTTCAGCAGATACGACTATTGCGGTACCACATGTTTATACCGATAAAGGTAAGGGATATATTTGTGAAGAGCATAGACTACCAATACCTGCAATTAATGTTGAGTGGAAACAGGAAAATAAATATAGATATCTTACTCTGTTCTCCATACCGGCTCAAATAGGTGAAAACTCCGATAATGAAGAGTATTGGTCATTAGGTATGATGGAGTATGATGGAAAGGCAATCCTCACAGGAATGAGCGGAGCACTCCTGTTTAACGGAGAAAAGGATATTGTTTACGGATTCAAAAACACACCACAGAAGTATGAGTATGGATATTTTACTTTTACTTCCGGACAAACAGTTGAAAAAACATATATTCTTGACTGGGGTACGCTGGAAAATGAGGGCAGAGGCTTCAGAAACCTTATTAAAAGCGGTTATGAAATATATAAACCTTCAAATACTCCTCATTTTTCTCTTGACAAATTAATTGGGCTTAAGACAAATGCGATGGATAACAGATGGTATGATGACGGATTTGCGTCGGGTTATCTTAAGTTTAAAATGACTAATACAATAGGGAAAGTAATAAACAGGCCTCCGCATTTTTTATACGGTTGGACAGGTCAGTGTTTAAAACTGGCGTATTGTAACGCACTCATTGGTACAATAATTGAAAATGAAAAGGAAAGGCTGGAACAATGCAGGAAAGCAGTAAGCTTCTATATTGATAACAGCAGTACAGACTTGAAAGAACTGAGATATACTGCATACTTCATAGATAGCAAGAAATGGTGTGGTAATGGTGAAGAAAAGCATCCTCAAATATCGAGCAGGCTGCTTGGTGAAAACATGACCGATATAGGAGATATTATACTGCATTTCAAGAACAAAAATATAGATGTTCCGAAAAAATGGGAAGAAAGCCTTATTGAAACAAGCAGGATGCTGATATCTGAAGACAGTCTGCTGAATGAAGGCATATATCCTGCAGTATGGAACATGGACGGCACACCGGGGGACACCATGCCAACCGCTTCAGGAATACCATGTGTTCAGGCTGTTATAAGGACTTATGAAATAACAAAAGATGAAACTTTCTTGATAAATGCGGAGAAGATTCTGTATAATTATTACAAAGTGAATGCAGAAAACTTTGAATACCCGTTTGCCAGGTCAACTCTGGACGCAAGGTGTGAAGATAAGGAAGCAGGAATATACTTTTTCCTTGCTGCATATGACTTATACAGGCTAACAGGCAGGGAACAGTATAAATTATGGGCTGAAGTCTCTGCAGATTGGATACTGACATATGTGTATTTCTGGAATCCAAAAATGAGAAAGGGACTGCCCTGCAATGAAAAAGGGTTTAATGTAACCGGATGGCCGACTGTAAGCGTGCAAAATCAGCATTTGGATGTGTTTTTCCCGTCATATGAAATGTGGCATTTTGGATTAATATCAGGCAATGATTTTTATAAGTATATGGGAAATCTTGTGTTTAACGCATGCACTCAGGGTATATGTTCTCAAATAGGTGAATGGGATTTTGGCGTACTGGGAGAGCAAGGAGAGCAATACTATCAGACCAACTGGTCTCCCGACCCTAATAAATGGAGAGGCGGCTTTAATGTATGGAATCCATCATGGGTAATCGCGCAGGTGCTAAAGCCGGCACTTCTGTTTAAAATGAGCATTGACAACTAAAAATGAGAATTGATAGATTTAAGTTCGTATTTATATGAGATAAAACAAGAATTAATAAAATATATCAAATAAAATAAAGAAAGGAAAATAACCGTGTTCAGTTATTTTATAAAAAGTAATTCACAAAGCAAGACGGTTGAAGTGGTTGAAATAGGAACAGGTGCTACATTAAATCTTTTTCAGGGGGCAGATAAAAAGTTATTAGCTTCATTTCCCATAAACAGAATGATAGTGCTTTCACAGGGCAAACCATGGTCTGAAGTCCCTGCGGTATTAAATATCGAAAGAATTCATAAAGATAAAGAAGCTATAATAATAAAAGCTGTAACGGATAAAAAGGTTCAAATAACTATGAACCTTAAATTCGATGAAAATGATATTTTAAGGTTAAATATTACATGGACTAATAACTCCGGTACGATATTCCGAGATACAGCATTGGGAATATTGTTTGATTTGCCCCGCCCGGAAAAGGAAAAAATTACACTTCCTCATAATATCTACAATAACAATCCTTCTGCAGATCCCGACCGGCTTGTACCTCATATCGATAAAGAGGCAGGAAGCGGATATATATGTGAAGAGCATAGACTGCCGATTCCCTGTGTGAATATCGAATGGCTTAATGACAACGCTTATAACTATCTTTCCCTTTTTGCAATCCCGTCAAAAATTGAATATGAAGCAGACAGTGATCATTATTGGTCAATGGGAGCATTCAGAACTGCAGAAAATATATGCATAGCAGGTTTAAGCGGGCCTCTTATGTTTAATGGTGAAAAAGATATGGTTTATGGTGCGCAATGCACAAAGATGCCATATGAAGAAGGATATTTTGATTTTGCTCCGGATATGGAGATTAGTAAAGAATATGCAATTGACTGGGGATTAAACCAGGATGAAGGAAGAGGATTCAGGAATATAATCCAGACAGGATATAGGATATTCAAGCCAAAAGGCGCACCTGCGCTGACTGATGAGATGATGGTGGAATTAAAGACAAATGCCATGGACGGCAGATGGTTCTGCAAGGACGGAAGTGCAGGTCATCTTACATTTGGCACCAATAATTCCTTTGGTAACATATCAGGACGTCCTTTGTATTATTTATACGGGTGGACGGGGCAATGTTTCAAGCTTGCCTGGTGCAATGCCGAATTGGGTTATAGAAAAAATGAACCGGACAGGATTGAGAAATGCATTAAAGCTGTTGACTTTTACATTGATAACAGCACTGCCAATGTAAAAGGGCTAAGATATGCTTATTATCTGGTTGATGAGCATAAATGGATGGGTTCAAGCTGGAAAACGGACAAAAAGCTTTCAAGCAGAATGCTTGGAGAAAACATTACCGATCTGGGAGACATAATTCTTTTATTTAGAAAACACGGTTGGGAAGTTCCTCAGAAATGGACGGATGCGCTGTATGAAACAGCTGAGTTTCTGATTTCTGACAAGTGCCGTATAAAAGAAGGCATATATCCTATTGTATGGGATCCGGACGGCATGCCTGCAGATACTATGGTAACAGCTGCAGGAATCCCATGTGTTCAGGCGTTGGTAAGAACATATGAGTGTACAGGTGAAAAAAAATATCTTGATTACGCTGAGAAAATATTTAAGCTGTATTATGACATACATATGAAAACATTTGAAATACCTTTTGCAAGGGCAACTATGGACGCAAAGAGTGAAGATAAGGAAGCAGGACTTTATTTCTTCCTGACAGCTTATGATTTATACAGGATAACAGGTTCTTTGACATATAAGGAATGGGCCGAAATAGCCGCAGACTGGATATTGACATTTGTTTATTTCTGGAACCCGGGATTCAGAAAAGGGACACCATGTTATGAGGCGGAATTTGTAGTTACAGGATGGCCCGGGGTAAGTGTACAGAATCATCATATAGACGTATTTTTCCCTTCCTATGAGATGTGGCATTTTGGAAAGATTTCAGGAAACAAACTTTATGAGACGATGGGAAGGACGGTTTTTGAGGCATTTTCGCACGGAATGTGCACCAAACCTGGAGAATGGGGATTTTCAGTACCCGGCGAGCAGGGAGAGCAATATTACCAGACGAATTATTTCCAGGGCATGTTTACCCGCGACGTATGGAGAGGCGGCTATAACAACTGGAACCCGTCCTGGATAATTGCACAGGTGCTGCAGCCGGGGTTGAGGTTTTTGGAAAAATAATCTCTGCTCAGGCGCCGCAGGGGCTATTATGATGTTTGTTTTTGGTTGATAGTTGGATTTATTTTGTGTTTTTAGGGTTTTGCCGCTTTTGAGCGAGAGAATCGAAGGAGGAATCGCACTCAGTCGCCGTAGTGCTTTTTGGATATTAATTGTTTTAATGATAGTTGGTTTTTTATTGTGTCTTAGAAGTTTTGCCGCTTTTGAGCGATCAAAATCGGCGGAAAAATCGCCGCTCAATCGCCGCGGAGGCTTTCGGGTCAGTGAAAACCTTCGAATACACTTTGCGATAGAAAAACATTCCTTTGGCGGTCGGCGCAAAGTCACCATCCGTGGTTCCGTTGCGCCTAAAAATGACGTCCTGTCATTTTTACCGCGTCGTCTGTTTTTCTATCGAGTGTATTGGCGAAGCTTTTCAAAGGCTCATACTGCAGATGTTGGTAAATAAAATTACTAATAAATCACTTACGAAGTTATGCCTCTTACTGTGACCATCAGTTGGAGGATAAGTCACCTTTCAAAGTATGACTTTTTTCATAGAGGATGACCTGTGTAAGCAGGAAAGAGTCCTATTTATCTCGTTATAAGAGGTTAAGAACTGGTTTTCAAAAGGACGATAGTAAAAAATGCAGAGGATGACAGATTAAAAACAATTATGATATACTGATATGTCGTTAGAGATTATTTTAATAATAATATCATGTAATAAAATAATTTATTAATATATTAATACCACTAAAATACAAAAAAGGAGACGTATTATGAGCAAAAAATTCGTTAACATCATGGATTTTGGAGCTGTTGCTGATGGAAAGACGATAAATACGGAAGCTTTCAAATCAGCAATAGAGGAATGTTCAAAAAACGGTGGAGGCACCGTATATGTTCCTGCCGGCAAATATGCAACAGGACCTATCCATTTGAAAAGCAATATAACTCTGAACATTGATGCAGGCGCGGTTCTTCTTTTCAGCAATGATATTAATGATTTTCCGATAGTAAATTCAAGATGGGAAGGAGAAGAATGCGAAGTTTACTCTCCGCTTTTCTATGGTGAGAACCTTGAAAATGTTGCAATTGTTGGAAGAGGAACTCTTGACGGTCAGGGTGAATACTGGTGGAAATTAATGAGCGAAGGAAAGATTGAATATCCAAGGCCAAGGTTTATCAGTTTTACGGACAGTAAAAATATTCTGATTGAGGGAGTATTTATAACAAATTCACCTGCATGGACGATTAATCCGATATGCTGTGAAAATGTTACAGTAAACAAAGTTACAATAAAAAATCCTGCATTTTCTCCTAATACGGACGGAATAAATCCTGACTCCTGTAAAAATGTACACATTTCAAATTGTCATATCGATGTGGGAGATGACTGCATAGCTATAAAATCAGGAGTTGAAACATCAACAAAAAGAGTACCCTGTGAGAATATAACAATTACTAACTGCACTATGGTACATGGGCATGGCGGAGTCGTTATAGGCAGTGAAATGAGCGGTGGCGTTAGAAATATAGTAATTTCCAATTGTGTATTCGAAGGAACTGACCGCGGAATTAGAATCAAGTCCAGGAGAAGACGCGGTGGATTTGTTGAAGATATAAGAGTGAATAATATAATAATGAAGAGTGTAATATGTCCTTTCATATTAAATTTATATTACCATTGTGGTGCAAACGGCAGAGAACAGTATGTATGGGATGAGAATCCATATCCTGTGGATGAAACTACACCTGCTTTCAGAAGAATACATCTTAGCAATATTACCGCAAGAGAGGTTAGAGCTTGTGCTGCATTTATGTATGGGCTGTCTGAAATGCCTGTGGAAGATATAACTCTTGAAAATATCACAATTCATATGGACAAAGATGCAAACCCTGCTAAACCTGCAATGATGACCAAAATTGAAAAAATGAAACAGAAAGGTGTAATTTGCCGCAATGCTAAGAATATAAGATTTACTAATGTAACTGTCAGTGAACATGAAGGCCCAGCATTTGATATAAAAACAACAAAAGGGCTTGAACTGGCAGGCTGCAAAGCTGATAACAGCAATGCAAATGACCCTGTCATAGTATTAGAAAGTGTACGCGATGCTTTTATTCACAGCAGTAAACTTGATGCGGGTAGAGAAATCTTTATTGAATTAAAGGGAACAGAAAATAAAGATATTGAGCTTGCAGGAAACAGCAGAAATATAAAGAAAGAAAATATCAAAGCCGCTGACGGAGCTGATATTAGCGCAATTGTAATGTAAAGAGAGCTTTGCGTTGTCTTTACATAGAAACATTATAGTGTTATAATTTTTACTGACATAAAACTGAATATTTAACGGGGAGCTGAATGAATTCGGCTGAGAGGGAGTTGTTAACTCCGACCCTTTAACCTGATCTGGGTAATGCCAGCGGAGGGAAATTCTATATAAGATATATAAGACTACATACCTTTGCTGTATGTAGTTTTTTATTTATAAAATTAATGAATACAAGGGGGATAATATAATGAAAAAAGTAAACGTTAGAATGTTAGCTGAAGCAGGTGCTATGATTGCTCTGGCATTGGTTTTGCACATGATAAAAATGTTTAAAATGCCACAAGGAGGTTCTGTAACATTAGGCTCCATGGTTCCTCTATTGTTGTTTGGTTTACGATGGGGAAAAAGCTGGGGTGGTTTGGTAGGATGCGTGTTTGGTATATTGAATTTTATATTGGGTACTGAATCTGTTTTTCATCCACTTTCTTTTATATTTGACTTTTTGGTTCCATTTACGCTGATTGGGTTTTTTGCAGGTATGTTTAATAAAGGTATTAAAGGTATTTTTATAGGAACTTTTTTAGGTTTCTTTGGAAGATTCGTAAGCCATGTGCTTTCGGGAGCAATTGTCTTTTATGAATATGCCGGAGATCAAAATCCATGGATATATTCAATAATTTATAATGGCTCTTACCTTTTACCTGAACTTGTAATTTCATTCATTGTTGTAATATTGCTAAGAAATTATATACCATACTTAATTAATAAAAATAAGTCATAATTAAAAAGAGAAAATTTGTAATATTCGTTACCTCCAAAGCAGATGAGACCTATAGCTAAATCTGTTTGGAGGTGTTTTTTTGATTAATTTATATTCTTTGGTGTTTGTTGCAAACGTAAATTATAAAAAAGGTTATTAACATAGTGGTGACTCATACACAATAGAATGTTTGAAATAGGAAAAGATAATTTTTGGAAATATAAAGTTACAAACATTATCGTAAACATACACTATCTTTTATTGAATTAATATTTTCTCAGTTTCATACTTTTCTATAACATATAAAAGTTTTGAAATATTGACATAAATAAACAAAATAATGTAATATTTAAATATCTTTTTTGCGTATAATTACATTTTATCTTAAACCTGTTTAAGGATTTAAAGAATGATTTAAGCACAAATGATTTTCACAGCCTGGTTCAATAGTCACTCATATCGTGTAAGATATAAAATTAATATGTACTTGATGCTACTATAAGTATGAAACTTGATTTGTAATTAGCCGTAAATTTTAATAATCAGACGAAAATGGTTTTATTCACTGATTAAATACGAATTTATTATGTAATTTGGAGATGAAAAACATGAAAAAAAGAATAATCAGTATTTTATAAATTTCTTTTATACTGCTCTCTTTTTTACCAGGATACGCTATGGCAAAAGTTGGTGACACCTTTAAAGTAAATATAACTATAGGGGGAAAAGCTTTTTCTTGTACATTCAAAATACTGGAAGAGCCTTCCGGTAGCAATCATGGTAAAGTACAGTTTGGAAACGATAGTAAAGAATTTTCTACCAATCCTACAGGTGAGCTTGTTATTCCTGAGACAGTAAGCTATGATGGTAAAACCTATGATGTTACTTCGATTGGGAAATATGCATTCTATTGGTGCAGCGAGTTAACCGGTGATTTGACAATTCCTGACTCAGTTACTTCGATTGGAGATTATGCATTCAGTAATTGTAGCGCATTTAACGGAATATTGACTATTTCATCTAACATCACTTCAATTGGGAGTCATGCATTCTATGGCTGTAGTGGGTTTAGATATGCCATTATTAAAAGTTCTAATGCTCCCAGTTTAGGTGACTATGCATTGGATACAAATAACTATTCTTTTATAATATATTATCCTTATAACGGAACCGGATATGATACAGGTAACTGGAATTTCTACAAAAACAAATATCTAATGAAGGCTGATAAGGAATCTACACCAAATGCTACCTTTGCTGCAACAGGTGAGGATAGTGGTAAATTAAGTAATGTGTCAACATCAATGAAATACAGTTTAGACGGAGGTACTACATGGAATCCTATAACATCTAAAAATATGGTTATCACCGGAGTTACAGATACAAACGGTGTTAAAATATATACACCGGGAGACGGTGTTTCTAAAGATTCTGATGTGCAAATAATAAAAATCACAAAGGCGGCAAAACCAACCACAATTGGTAAAGTAGGCTGTACTACACTTTCCAATAATAACGGAAAGATAACCGGAGTTACAAGCAATATGGAATATAAACTTTCTGCCGATTCCAATTGGACATCTTGTTCAGATGGGGAAATTACCGGGCTTAAGAACGGAACATACTATGTGCGAGTTAAAGCAAATGGTACTACACTTGCTTCTGAATACGTAACAATAATGATTAATGAGTATATCCCAAAAAAGGAACAAAAACCAAGTGCACAATTTACAGCAACATGTGAGGATGGAGGTACGCTAAGCAATGTAACTACAGCGATGAATTATAGTTTAGACGGAGGTAATACATGGAACCCCATAACTGGTAATACCATGTATATCACCGGAGTAACAGAAGCAAACGGTATAAAGATTTATCAACCGGGTGACAAAATATATACCATAGATTCAGATGTTCAGACAATAACAATTATCAAAGCGTCAACTCCGACTGCAGTTGGAAAAGAAGACTGTACTACTCTTGCAAACAATGATGGTAAAATAACCAGTGTTACAACCGATATGGAATATAAACTTTCAACAAATGCCGGATGGATAAGCATTACAGGTAACGAAGTTACAGGACTAAAAAACGGAACATACTATGTGCGAATTAAAGCAAGTGGCACTACACTTGCATCTGAATACGTAACAATTGAAATTAAGGAGTATATCCCTTATAAAGAGCAAACACCTAATGCTAACTTCACAGCGACAGGGCCGGATACAGGAGTACTCTCAGGTGTGACCGCCGGTATGAAATATAAGATTGGAGACGGAAACTGGATCGATATTACTGCAAGTGACGACATAAAACTGACAGGACTTTCTGCATGCACAATATCAGTGATAAAGCTTGGTGATGGAATTTATACTATAGACTCCGATATTCAGACGATAATAGTCACAAAAGCTGCAACTCCGACTACAGTTGGAAAAGAAGACTGTACTACACTTGCAAACAATGACGGTAAAATAACTGGTGTTACAACCGATATGGAATATAAGCTTTCTACCGATTCGATTTGGATACCTTGCTCAGACGGAGAAATTATCAGACTTAGGGACGGTACATATTATGTGCGGATCAAGGCAAACGGTAATTCACTTGCATCAGAATACGTAACACTTATAATAGCAGAATATAAAGGTTACAAGGAGCCAACGCCACAAGCGATATTTACAGCGACAGGGCCGGATACCGGAATACTTTCAGGAGTATCAAGCGGCATGAAGTATAGAATCGAAAACGGAAACTGGATCGATATTACTGCAAGTGACGACATAAAACTGACAGGGCTTTCCGCATGCACAATATCAGTGATAAAGACTGGTGATGGAATTTATACTATAGACTCCGACATTCAGATGATAATAGTAACTAAAGCTGCAAAGCCTACTACAATTGGTAAAGTGGACTGTAAAACACTTGCAAATGATAACGGTAAAATAACCGGAGTTACAAGTGAAATGGAATACAAGCTTTCCACCGATTCCAGTTGGATAAGTATTAACAGTAACGAAATTACCGGACTTAAAAACGGTACTTACCATGTACGTGTTAAAGCCAACGGAACTACACTTGCTTCCGACATGCAAATAATCACGATTTTCCCATATAGCGGTATAGTTATCATCCTAAAGGAAGAAACACCGACGGCCAAATTTACAGCTACAGGCCCGGATACTGGTATTCTTTCCGGCGTAAACAGCGGTATGAAGTATAGGATAGAAAACGGAAGTTGGATAGATATTAACTCAGGAAACAACATAACACTGAATGGGCTTTCCGAATGTACAATCTCGGTTGTAAGAAAGGGCAATAACTTCACCTCTATAGATTCTGACACACAGACAATAAAAGTAACTAAAGCAGACGAACCAACCACAGTGGGTAAGGTTGACTGCACAACTCCTGCGAACAATGACGGAAAGCTGATTGGTGTTACAACATCGATGGAATACAAGCTTTCCACTGCTTCATTCTGGATAAGCGGTACTGGCAACGACATAACCGGTCTTTCAAGCGGAACATATTATGTCCGCATCAAAGCAAACGGTACTATGCTTGCTTCTGAGGCACAGATAATCATCATTGGTGCGTACATAGAACCTATCACAGAGATTCAGAACGGAGGTAGCATTACAGGCGAAAACCTTGACAAACTAATTTCAGGTGGAAAAACATTGACGGTATATGGCGACAAAGGTATAAAGCTAGTGTTTAACACCAATGCCCTCAAAGAAATCGGTGAAAAGACTTCAGGTGAAATCAGAATAGAAGTAAAAGATGTTTCTAACGAGCATCAGACAAGCCTCCAGGGCAAAAAGGTATTCTCCCTGAAGGTAAGCTCCGGAAATGAAACAATCAGTAATTATGGCGGGACGATAACAGTTACTCTGCCATACGAATTGAAGGATGGAGAGAATGCGTGGGATGTCACTGTGTGGTACTTATCAAGTGATGGTGCGATGATAGAAATCCCGGTCACCTACGATCCGGTTACTAACGTAGTCACCTTTACTGTTACTAACCTCGACACATATGTAATAGGGGTTAAGGAGCCTGAACCTGAGCCTGAATCTGAACATTGGATTAATCCTTTCACAGATGTAAAAGAGAATGACTGGTTCTATGAAGCAGTGAAATTTGTTGTTCAGAACGGCCTCTTTGCGGGTACTGGAAGCAGTACATTTTCACCTAACAATCCAATGACCCGTGCTATGCTTTGGACAGTGTTAGGCCGTCTAGCCGGACATAATTTCACCGGAAGTAATGTATTTGAAGATGCACGCATCTGGGCTATTAATGTTGGTATTACTGATGGATCAAATCCAAATGGAAATATAACACGGGAACAGATGATAACAATCCTGTGGCGTTACGCCGGATCACCGAAAGCAAGTGGCGATCTAAACAAATTCAGCGATGGAAACAGTGTGTCAGGTTACGCAGCAGAAGCTATGGCATGGGCGGTTGAAAACGGCATAATAGCTGGAGCAAACGGAGCTCTGATGCCTAAGGAAAACGCAACCCGTGCACAGGTAGCAGCAATTCTTGAGAGGTTTATTAAAGTAATATCAAAGCAATAGTATAAAGCATAAAAGGGAGTGTCTCTAAACAAATTAGAGGCACTCCTTTTTTAATCATATATAAATAAAACGCATATGTTTATTCTATATAGTAATTCTGCTAAAATTTATAAAATGTCTCGTAGTTACAGGTAATTATCTTCTTCACATTGAAGCCCATGTTAAACAAGCAGTATAGCGTATAAATTAATTATAATAATTTATAATATAGTTTTTTGCACTTTAATGATGTATATTTAATAAATGCAAATGATTTTCCATATTATGCATGAATTATATTAAACATTTAAATCACATTGCAATATTATTACACATATTGACTTGAGAGATAATATTTTTTAATATATGTATATATTAACATCTCATTCAAATTTTCTTATTAAGAGGTAGGGTAATGCAAATTAAAAATAGATTAATGTCTCGTAATAATATTAAAGTAGATAATAAAAAATTTCATATAATAGCCCTACTTCACCTTATAATACTATAAATTTCACTTAATAAATATTTATACAACAATCAGGTAGTAGGGAGCATTCAATCCTTACGGCCTTTTATTTTATTACATGGTAAAGGCTATATTAAAAAGTGGATAGCCTTATTCTATTTTTACAATTTTTCAGTAAAGCATACTGAATAACCAAAATGCAGCATCAAGAAGATGAGACAGTGAAAAAGCTTTCATTTTACATAAAAAGAATTTAATATATTACATTATTGCGTTTATAGTAATGATTATTTCAATAGGATTGAATATTATTTATCCAAAACTGACAGAAAAAATAATTGACGATGTAATAATCGGTGGAGATAAGAGTGGATTCAAGTTTATTTTAATATTATTTCTTTGCATTACTGCATTAAGAGTTATATTAGATTATGCCAAGGAATATTTGTTTGATCTTTCGAGTTCACGTATCGCTATTTACATAAGAAGAGATCTCTTCAACCATATTCAAGGTTTGTCTTTTTTTATTTTGACTGTATAAATACAGGAGAATTAATGTCAAGGATAAAGGATGACGTTGATAAATATGAGATGCATTTGCCTATGGCATAATGCTGTTCTTAGAAAACATGATTTACTTTATAATAGCCTCGGTTTTAATATTTGGTATTAACTGGAAACATACATTGATAAGCGTGGTTACATTGCCTGCTATTGCAGTACTGGCAGTCAGGCTTGAGAAGAAGATTAATGTGGCATATGAGAAGGCCAGTGATCAAAGGGTGCTGTTAAATAGGACGGCTCAGGAGAACCTTTCCGGGGTGAGGGTTGTTAAAGCTCTCAGGCGTGAAAAATATGAAATAGAAAAATTTATGAAAGAGAATGAGAAAAACTGCCGGCTCAATATAGAATCAACCTTAATATATTCAACTTATCACTCATACTGAAAGATTGATACAGAAAGGTATAAATAAGCTGTTGCAAGGTAGAACTACATTTATAATAGAACACCGTCTGTCCACTATTCAGAGTGCTGACCTTATAATGGTTATAGAGGATGGTAAAATATCAGAAAGCGGGACATATGATGAGCTGATGAAGAATAAGAATTTGTATTACAAGTTGTTCACAGCACAGTTAAAGTTTTTTGCCTCAATTAAGAATGAGACAAAAGTTGTATAAAAATAGAGCGTTCATAAGCGCTCTATTTTTATAATTTTATATTTAAAGCAATAATTATATTACTACTTAGTTTTTTCATCCGGTACAATGCGTATAATAAGTTTTATAAAAAGATAGAATAAAATGAGGACTAAAAATACTCCGAATATACCTACAACAGAAACAAACAGGCCTTGAAGAATAGGATGTTCATTTCCTTTTAAATAATCAATTAATCCATTCATCAAAATCACCAGTCCTTCTATATTAAATAAACAGCTAAGTATCGAAAAAGCTATATATGTGATATTTTCCGGCCTTAAACGGATTGTCTGCCTATATAAAGCTTATAATGAAATATGTGCATTAACCTACTAAAAGAGGAACCAAAGATAATACCAAACCACCTGCAACTATCGAACCAAGCTGTCCGGACACATTTGCACTTACTGCCTGCATAAGGATAAAGTTAGTTGGATCTTCTTTCTGGCACATCTTCTGTATAACCCTGGCAGACATTGGAAAAGCTGATATACCTGCTGCACCGACCATAGGGTTTATCTTTTTCTTCATGAAAAGATTAAGGAACTTTGCAAAGAATACGCCGCCTGCAGTATCGAATATAAACGCAACAAGCCCTAATACAAGTATTGAAAGAGTCATTGGAGTTAAAAACTTGTCCGCTTCCATAGTTGAACCTATTGTTATACCCAAAAGAATAGTTACCAGATTTGCAAGCTCATTTTGAGCGGTTTGAGATAATCTTTCAAGAACGCCGCTTTCACGTATTAAATTGCCAAACATAAGAAGTCCTACCAGAGGTACGCTGTTTGGTGAAATAATACCTGCTATCATAGTAACTGCTATAGGGAACATTATCCTGATGATTTTCGGTACCTTTTCTTCTCTGTATTCCATCCTGATTAAACGTTCCTTTTTAGTAGTACAGAGTTTAATGACAGGAGGCTGAATGAGTGGCACCAAAGCCATATATGAATATGCTGCTACTGTGATAGGGCCTACAAAATCTTTAGCAAACTTATTTGCAACATATATCGAAGTCGGACCGTCTGCTGCACCTATTATACCGACGGATGCTGCAACCTTAAGATCCTTGAAACCCTCGAAAAATGAAATTCCCGAGTTTCCTAAAAGCAATGCAATTAACATTGTGGCAAAAATACCAAACTGTGCGGCAGCGCCGAAAAATATCATTACAGGATTCTTAAAAAGAGGTGTAAAATCGCACATTGCACCAATTGCTATGAATATCAGTACAGGAAACAATTCAGTTGCTATTCCCGCATTGTAAAGAATCTTTAATACACCAGGTGCGTTTGTGTCTGCATCTGCAACATTTACTACAGAAAGCGGAAGATTAACAAGAATGGCACCGAAACCTATCGGAAGGAGTAACATTGGCTCATAATCTTTTTTAATTGCCAGATAGATGAGCAGAATTCCTATTATGTACATAATCACCATCTTGTAATCCAGAGAGGTAAAACCAATAAAAAGACTTTGATCGTTCATATTTTCCCTCCATTTGTTTGCATCGAAGTGCATGATTTAAATTCTTCTGTAGTATACAATAATTTTAGACAATATTCAATATGATTAGCGTTACAGGTTTTATACTCTAATTATATTTATAACACGCTTATCGCTATATTATATATAATTTCCTTAAATTTAGAGATAATACTTCAATTATTGCATAATAAATAGCTCTTTGATTGAAAATTCCCTGTTCATTTACCATCATTTATGTTATTATATATAATCAATGTGGAAGTTTATTGCAAAAACTTAAAAGAAGTAGAAAGAATATAAATGATAAATATAATATATAAAATTGAAAATAATTGAATTTAAATAAATAATTATTATTTTACGTTTGAATATAAAAGAAAGGAAGTATTGAAATGATTAACATAAAAAAATATTTAGCTTCAGAACTAAAAAAGCATGTCGCAACAATTGATGAGGATGAATTATATGAAATGCTGGAAACTCCTCCGGATCCTGAAATGGGAGATGTAGCGCTTCCATGTTTCAAACTCAGCAGAATTCTGAGAAAAGCTCCGGCTCAAATAGCTACAGAGTTGTCAGGATTATTTGACAATTGTGAATATATAGAAAAGGCAGATGCGGTTTCCGGATATTTAAATTTCTTTCTTAACAGGGCTGCTTTTTCTGAAAATGTTATAAAAAGTGTACTTGAAAGTGGAATTTCTTACGGTTCAAGCAATATAGGAAATGGGAAAAACATCGTAATAGACTATTCAGCTCCAAATATAGCAAAACCTTTTCATGTAGGCCATTTAAGATCAACAGTGATTGGCAATTCCCTATATAAGATTTTTGAGTTCATGGGATACAATTGTATAGGAATAAACCACCTTGGAGACTGGGGCACACAATTCGGAAAGCTAATAACAGCGTACAAAAGGTGGGGCAACAGGGAAAGAGTTGAAAAGGAGCAAATAAAGGAGTTAATGTCTCTGTATGTGAAATTCCATGAGGAAGCAGAAAAAGATCCGTTCCTGAATGATGAGGCAAGAGCATGGTTTGCTAAGATGGAAAAGGGCGATGAAGAAGCACTGGAATTATGGCAGTGGTTTAAAGACATTAGTTTAAAAGAATTCAACAGGGTATATGATATTCTTGGCGTAACCTTTGATTCATATGCAGGAGAAAGCTTTTACAACGACAAAATGGATGCAGTGGTTGAAGAACTTAAAAATAAAGGCCTTTTAAAAGAAAGCGAAGGAGCTATGATAGTTGACCTGGAAGAGTATAATATGCCTCCATGCCTTATTTTAAAAGCTGACGGAAGCACACTGTATGCCACACGTGATATCGCTGCAGCGCTGTACAGAAAGAATGAATATAATTTTGATAAGTGCATATATATAACGGCTTCTGCCCAGAGCCTACATTTTAAACAATGGTTTAAAATTATAGAATTAATGGGTTATGAATGGGCAAAGGATCTTATTCATGTAACCTTCGGCCTGGTTAGTATAGGAGGGGAAAAGCTAGCCACGAGGACGGGAAATGTAGTGCTCCTTGAAGATATATTAACTCAGGCGATACAAAAAACACGGGAAATAATGGAAGAAAAAAATTCAGATATAGAAAATAAAGAAGAAATAGCAAGACAGGTCGGTGTAGGTTCAGTAATCTTCAGTGACTTAAGCAGCAACAGAATAAAAGATGTGTCGTTTTCATGGGATGAAGTGCTGAATTTTGACGGAGAAACCGGACCGTATGTGCAGTATACGCATGCACGTGCATGCAGTGTATTATCAAAAGTAGGTGAACCTGTACCGGAAACTTTTGATGCGTCCAGGTTAGATGGCAAAGAAGAATTTGCACTGGTAAAAACTATTTATTCATTCCCTGATAAGATTAAATTGGCTATGGAGGAACTAGAACCTTCAATAATAACCAGATACCTTATAGATCTTGCTCAGGACTTTAACCGTTTTTATAATAATAACAAAATAGCCGTTGATGATCCGGAAGTACGCGGAGCAAGGCTGGCACTTACTAAGGCGGCAAAAATCACCCTGGAAAACGGATTGAAATTAATAGGATTAAGTGCTCCGGAAAGAATTTAGAAGATTAATTGCAAGAAACAGAGCAAAAGTAACAAAAGTAAAAGATAATATTAAATTTTTTATGCTGATTGGTTTTCTAAGACGATCAGCAGAATGTATTAATTTATGCAGTAGCAGGAATGAAAGGTGTGTAGCAAATGGCTGAGTTAAGATGGCATCCACTGATAAAAGACTGGGTAATGATTGCATCCCACAGGCAGAACAGGCCACAAATGCCAAAGGATTGGTGCCCTTTTTGCCCGGGTTCAGGAAAAGTGCCGGATAATTTTGATGTTTATAAGTATGATAATGATTTTCCGGCATTATCCCAAACACCTCCGCTGCCTGATGATGTGGCAACGGAATTTTTTAAGACGGCAGAGGCTTATGGAAAATGTGAAGTAATACTATATTCACCAGAACATACTATTACTTTACCAGAACTGCCGGAGGCACATGTGAGAAAACTAGTAGATCTTTGGACCGATAGATTTATTGATCTTAGCAGGGATCCCAAAATAAAATACATATTTATATTTGAAAACAGGGGAGAAGTTGTGGGAGTTACAATGCCTCATCCCCATGGCCAGATATATGGTTATCCTTTTATACCGAAAAAAATTGAACTTGAACTTAACTCCTGTAAAGAATATTTTAAAAATAAGAACAGATGCCTTATTTGTGATATGATCGAAGAAGAAAAGAAGTTCAAGCAAAGAGTGATATTTGAAAATGAAGACTTTATAGTTTTTCTTCCGTTCTTTACGGAATATCCATACGGAATGTATATAGGGAGCAAAAGTCACAAGCTAAATCTGGCCCAATTAAATGAAAGGGAAAAAAACAATCTTGCAAAAGCAATAAGAGAAACGGCGGGAACTTTAGACAGCCTGTTTGACTATAATTTTCCGTATATGATGTGTATGCATCAGGAACCTGTAAACTCCGGAAATTTTATAGATTATTATCATTTTCACATAGAGTTTTTCCCTCCGATGAGATCGGCAGAAAAACAGAAATTTAACGCTTCGAGCGAAACAGGAGCATGGGCTCATTGCAATCCTACATGTCCTGAGATAATTGCAGAGGATTTAAGAAAAGCTTACAAAAAATATATAAATAAATAAGAAATAATTTAAAATTCTTTGGGAAACAGTTAAAATTTTACTGAAAGGATTGAAAGAATGAAGGTTGAAGAACTTAAAAAAAAGTTTATTGAAAAATATGGCGGTGAAATCAGTGATATCAGAATATTTACTTCTCCGGGAAGAGTAAACCTGATTGGTGAGCATACTGATTATAACGGAGGCTATGTTTTTCCTGCAGCGCTTACCATGGGAACAACAGTAGCTGTAAGAGCAAGGAATGACAGAACCGTAAACCTTGCGGCAACTGACCTGGATTGTAATGTCAGTGCTTCTTTGGATGAGCTTGATAAATACAGGAATATAGAATGGGGAAATTATCAGCTTGGTGTTATGGATGAGCTTCAGAAAGCCGGATATAAGCTTATAGGCTGTGACATGCTGTATGATGATACATTGCCACATGGTGCAGGGCTCTCATCATCAGCAGCTATTGAAGTATCAACCGCCCTTGCCATGGCCACTTTAGGAAACGAAGCTCATGGTGTAAGTAAATCAATAGATATGGTTGAAATGGCTAAAATAAGCCAAAAAGCAGAAAACAATTATGTAGGAGTAAATTGCGGCATAATGGACCAATTTGCATCTGCCATGGGTAAAGAAGGGAAAGCAATATTTCTGAACTGTAAAAATTTGGAGTATAAGCTGGTTCCTTTGGAACTGCAAGATTGTAGCATTGTAATATCAAATACTAATGTAAAACGCAGCCTTGCTGTATCTAAATATAATGAACGCAGAAAAGAATGTGAAGAAGGTTTTGAAATCTTGAAGAAAGCAATTCCTGAAGCCACATGTCTTGGCGATATAACAGATGAGCTATATGAAACACATAAGCATTTGATAAAAAATGAAGTGATAAGAAAGAGAGTACAACACATAATAAAAGAGGATGACAGAGTATTAAAATCAATAGAAGCCCTGGAAAGTAACGATATTATAACTTTTGGCAAACTGATGGTAGAGTCGCATAATTCATTAAAAAATTTGTATGAGGTTACCGGAAAAGAGCTTGATACTCTTGTAGAGGAAGCACTAAAGGTGGAAGGAGTGCTTGGCTCCAGAATGACAGGAGCAGGATTCGGTGGCTGTACTGTAAGCATAGTAAAGAAGGATTGTATTGATAGATTTATAGAGGCAGTTGGTAAGGGATATACCGAGAAAACAGGTTTAAAGGCTTCATTCTATATATCTGATGTAGGAGAAGGCGGAAGGGAAATAAAATAATGCAAAATTTATAGAAGAGGAGGTGGCTATATGGCAGTTTTGATTACAGGAGGAGCTGGCTATATAGGAAGTCATACCGCAGCGGAACTAATCGATGCAGGTGAAGAAACAGTTATAATAGACAATCTACAAAAAGGCCATAAAGATGCAGTACTTGGCGGAAAGCTTTATATTGGCGATTTAAGAGATGATGAATTCCTCGATAAGGTTTTCAGAGAAAATGATATTATGGAAGTAATTCATTTTGCCGCAGATTCATTAGTCGGCGAAAGCATGGAAAATCCGCTGAAATATTATGATAATAATGTAATATCTACAATAAATCTAATGAAAAAAATGAAGCAGTACAATGTAAAAAGGATAGTTTTTTCATCCACAGCAGCTGTTTATGGAGAACCAAAAAGTGTACCTATAACGGAGGAGCATATAACAAATCCTACTAACACTTACGGAGAAACAAAGCTTGCAGTAGAAAAAGCTATGCAGTGGGTTGACAAAGCATATGGCATAAAATTTATCTCATTAAGATATTTTAACGCATCGGGAGCTCATCCAAACGGCCTGATAGGAGAAGACCACAGACCTGAAAGCCACCTTATACCGTTAATATTAAAGGCCGCATTGAGCAAAAACCCCGTAATTAATGTTTTTGGTGATGACTATGATACTCCTGACGGAACTTGTATAAGAGATTATATTCATGTTATGGACCTTGCTCAAGCTCATATTTTGGCCCTGAAAAAAATAAGGAATAACGGAAAAAGCAGCATTTATAACCTTGGCAACGGTAAAGGCTTTTCAGTAAACGAAGTTATAGAAATTGCAAGAGAAGTAACCGGTGTTAATATAAAGGCAGAGCTGACAAACAGAAGGTCTGGAGATCCGGCTGTTTTGATTGCTTCATCTGACAAGGCAAGAGAAGAGTTAAACTGGATACCTAAATACGATGATCTTAAGACAATTATAGCAACGGCATGGGAATGGCATAAGAATCATCCTAATGGGTTTGGGAAGTGATATCATGCTTTTAGTGGGGACTGCAGGCTATTCATATAAGGATTGGATCGGCCCCTTTTATCCGGAGGGGATAAAAGCTACTGATATGCTGGAATATTATTCCCGGCACTTTAATTTTGTTGAATTGAATTCAACATATTATCATATGCCAAGCACAAGATTATTTGAAGCCATAGAGAATAAGACACCGGATAATTTTAAGCTTTCCGTAAAGCTAAATAACGGTTTTACTCATGGGAGAACTATGGGGCCTGCAGATGCCGAAAAGTTTATTTATGCAATGAAGCCTGTTATTGAAAGCAACAAATTGGTGTGCATTCTTGCACAGTTTCCATATTCATTTCATTGCACAAAAGAGAATGGTGAATATTTAAAGAGAATGAGAGACTGGTTTCCTGATATAAATGTAAATATTGAATTCAGAAGCCAGGATTGGCTTAAAAGGGGAGTAATGGAGTACTTAAAAAGCAACGGATTGGGTTTTGTATGCGTTGATGAACCGGATATTAAAGGTTTGGTTAAAAAAGTAGCTGAAACAACATCAGATATTGCTTATGTCAGATTTCACGGCCGCAATTCTGAAAAATGGTATGCCGGTGAAGGTTCGGAAAGGTATGATTATTTATATAGCGTTGATGAACTTAAAGAATGGACTCCAAAAATACATGAGCTTAAAAACAAATCCTCTGTTGTTGTGGTATCATTCAATAACCATCCGATAGGCAGTGCAATACAAAATGCAAGGATTATGATGAAATTATTAAGCAAAAAATAAAAAACTGTCATATCAGGCAGGAACATCATGGTATTTTTGGAGTATCATATATGCATGCTTTTTTATTTCTGCATTTTTAGTCTTATTTATGTTGTTTTTAATGAATTCCACTTTAAGACGTGTAGATTTCCTGAAAAATTCTGCAGATATGCTTTTCTTTTCATACAAATCCACCATGAAAGATACGAACTTTCCGGAAGTATCAACAAGCAATTCCAACTCCGTCATGATCTTACCCCTTTACAAATTGTGCATCAATAATAACATAAAATTACAATTGTGTCAATCATCTATGCAAATGTTAACAAGAAATATAAAATGTTTTTACATGTATATAAAGTTTTGATATTCTAGTAAATTAATTATGGTAATCCTTACAATGATAAATTTTATTTTTAATGATTAAAATAAAGCAAGTTCAGTTGCCGGGCTGCAAGTGAAATTTGCAAAACTTCTTTTTGTATTTTATGGTGAAAATTGATTTATTTAATGTTATAATGAGCACTATAATGAGATAAGATAGTTTTAATAGAATAATATTACTATGACCGTTCTTAAAAGTAAAAATGCTAAATTAAATATTATATGGTGATAGTCTGAAGGAGTCTTAAAGTTAAATTTATGCAGTTTATCAATATAACAATTTAACTTAATCTTTTGCGCTGGTAGTTATGTGGAAGAAACCTTGTAGAAACGCTTTAGAGCCTTTTAATCCGAGTTGAATTAAGGGAATTCAACTTTTTGAGCAGAATAATATAAATTGAAATTATTCTGTGAGTTTGAATTAGTAGCAGCTGAAATTACGGGGTCTTGGCACCGTAACTCGGCTTTATGAATCAAGACAGAGTGGTACAACAAATTAACTTAATATTAAGATTGAATAAAAATTAGGAGGCTACATATGAAGTATAAAGATAATTGGGAAGATACAAAAAAACGCTTTGAAGCATGGTGGAAACATAAAAATATTGACCGGCCGTTAATGAGAGTTGTTGCAAAAAGAAAGCAGCCTCTCGATGGAGCAGTTCCATTGCCCCCTGCGGCTTCTCCGGAAGAAAAGCATTTAAGCGTTGAAAGAAAAACCAGATATATGGAATATTACTGTAAGAGCCATTTATTTCTGGCTGATTCATACCCGAATCTCGATATGGATTTAGGACCTGGTTCATTGGCCGCTTATCTTGGTTCAAAACCGGTTATAAGCCTTAAAACAATTTGGTTTGAAGAATGCATGGATGATGTTTCACAACTTGAAAATATAGAATTTGACGAAAATAACTATTGGTTTGATCTTCATTTAAAGAATTTAACAAAGGTTAAGGAATTGTCAAAGGGCGATTACCTGGTTAATATTCCGGATATAGTGGAAAATGTAGATATCCTGTCAGCAATAAGGGGAGCACAGAATTTCTGTTTTGACCTTATAGATGAACCTGATTTGGTAAAAAGTGCCCTTGATAAACTTGATAAAATCTATTTTAAATGTTATGACAAATTTTATAATGCACTGAAGAATGAAGACGGCAGTTCCAGCTATACTGTTTTCAATATATGGGGTCCTGGCAAGACTGCCAAGATACAATGCGACTTTTCCGCAATGATGTCTCCCGACCAGTTCATAGAATTTGTAGTACCTTCATTAACTTATCAGAGCGAACGACTGGATAACGTGCTTTATCACCTTGACGGGCCTGATGCTATCCGTCATCTGGATGCTTTAATGCAGATAAAAACAATAGACGCTCTGCAATGGACACCGGGTGCAGGACAGCCTGACGGAGGTAGTGAAAAATGGTATGGAATTTATGATAAGGTGGTAGAAGCTAATAAGTCACTCTGGATTACTATTTATGACGGCGGAGTTGACCAGTGGATAGAAAGCGCAGACAGGCTGGTAAAACGATATGGTCCTGAAAAGCTCTACCTGCTCTTCCCTGTAATGGAGGAAGAAGACGCTTATAAAATAATTAATACAGCGGAAAAACAATGGGTTAAATAAAAAAGTCCGTATAAACGGACTTTTTTTAATGAATGATGCTTATTATTCCTTGCAGTCATATCCGCCGTAGCTTGTAAACAAGCAAAGGAATATAAGTATGAAGAATAATATTGCGCAGTCTCCGTTAAATATGTTTCCTAATACTCCATAACCTCTTTCTGACATGATATTTCCCCCTTTAATTTGAATAAAATATGTTTAATTACTCTTTACATCCATATCCTGCAATATCATAATCATTTCTTACAAAAAGGAGCAGGAACAGGATAATAAAGAACAGAAGAGTACAGTTATTGTTGAATAAGCCGCCGATGTAATTGGACATACCATATACCTCCTTGAAAATCTATCGATAATACATATTATGTTTTTTATTTAAAAGGGTTACAACATAAGCAGTGTACAAAAAAATAAACTTATGAATAAATTATTTATTCATAAGTTCATAGGAGTATCATAGAAGATTTATACTTTATAAATCTGAAAAGCTATATAAGGTTTACCGGGAAGTTCTAATCGGCATTTTCCTTTGTAAGTGCCCGGAGCCGGCGTAATTGTCATTTCCCAAGTATCTATAATGTCAATTTTGAACTCCTGGTTCTCCGGCAGTTCCAAAAATAGAACAGAAGGCTGATTGAAGCCCAGATATGCCAGATAATACTCTCCTTCCTTGCCTGCGCAGTCTATTCGCCATCCGATTTCGATTGGATCGAGTCCCTTAACGGGTGCTTCAAGTAGTATCTTTTTCAAAAATGCTATACGCTTAGGAGTCTGACCTCTTAATATACCTCCATGTCCGCTCCAGCTGCCTTTGAGAGGAGAAGTTTCATCCGTATATGTGTCACCGTGGCCGGTATATCCTCCCATTACTATACCATGCCAGATTCTTCTTAAAAACTCCTGAGGTGAAACACTACCCCAAAATTTAGGGCTGTTTCCTTCATAACCGCATTCATCTAAAATCACAGGCTTTTTATAAAATTCTCTCCATTCAGGAATAGAATTTGTAGTCCTGTTCCATTTATCGTAGCTTTGGCATTGAACGCTTAAATGGGTAATCCAAGGTTTCCTGCAATCATAAAATACCTGAGAATTGTGAACAGAACACAAATGGTAATAAGGATCATTTTCAGAAACAATGCGACAGAGGTTGTCCCAGTCCAATATGCTTTTATGTTTATTCAGATCATGCTCATTGGTTACTGACCACCATACATTGCGATAAGCTGCAAGGCGAGCGATTGTATATTTAAGATATAATTCATCGGCCTTTTGTTCCATACGACCGAAAATATTGTCTCCATAATGGTTAAATAAAATAATGTCAGCTTCAACTCCGATATCCATAAGTTTCTTTATCAATGATTCCAAATGCCTGAAAAAAGAAGGATTAAGCCTGTCAAAGTCCCATCCTTCATCAGGTGAACCGCAAAATGGATATGCATATTCCTTTATATCAGAAGGAAATTCTTTGGACAGAGCGACAAGCATTCTGATTTTATTAAAAGGCGACTTTTTCAGAGTTTCCAATGTTATAGATTCCAACTCGCTGCCAGCATAAGTCCAGTTATAGCAGGTAGTGCCAAATGGTATGTAAGGAGTTCCGTCCGCATATGCAAAGTGAAATTTTTTAAAAACTTTTACTGGTCCGTGATTATTTTCAGAATTTTTTATACATTCAAATTTACCTTGAATTTTGCTTAGCTCAGTATAATTACTGCTCGTTTCAAAAGTCCAGATACCCTCAGTATCGGGCATGAATCTCCATCTGTAGATTCCATCACCATCGTAAAAGCCCTGAATTTCTATAGAACGCCCTTTATGTTTAAAAACTGCTTTAGCCCAAACATCTGTAAAAGGATTAACTTCAGGTTCGACAGGCCCTTTTGCTGATAACTCAAAGAAATCCCATTTTTCAATCTTATCTGAATTGTATGATATAAACATAAAAGCACTCCTTAAAGAAAGATTAGTTTTTATATAAATGATATATTTTTTTGCATTTTATTTCAATCATAGACTTGTGCGTATTATGAAATATTGATAAAGTCTAAATAAGTTGTTGTATAATAATGACTGTGTTATAATTATGCATGAATTTTAATTGGCATATATAAACACAAAATAAAAATTAACAGGGAGACATAAAAGCAAAAAAATGGAAAGATATAAGGGAAATATGAAATTATGGTACAATAAACCTGCAGCTCGATGGGAAGAAGCACTTCCTATTGGAAACGGCAGGTTTGGAGCAATGATTTACGGAAATGCCCTAAATGAAAATATTCAGATGAATGAGGATACTTTCTGGTCAGGCTCACCGAGAAACACAACAAATCCTCATGCACCCAATTACATAAAAAAAGTCAGAGAACTGGTACATCAAGGTGAATATGCAGAAGCAGAAAAGATAGTGAAGGAATGCATGCAAGGCCCTGAAGTAGAGTCATATCAGCCGTTAGGCAATATATATCTGGATTTTAAGAATAAGAGTGAAGTTACAGGATATAAACGGGAACTTGATTTAGATACTGCGATAATGAAGGTGGAGTACGAACAGGAAGGTGTAAAATATAAAAGAGAGTACTTTACTTCAGCACCTGATCAGGTAATGGTTATATCAATAAGCAGCAATGAACCCGGTAAATTAAACTTCAGCCTAAGCTTAAGCAGCCCGCATCCAAACAGATTGGGCAAATGCAAGGATAAGGATTTATTTATGTATGGATTCGGGCCCGCACGTGTTTTTGGGCATGTTGTTAAGTGCAAAGAGCATGTAATTTACGATAAAGATGAAAACGGACGCGGGATGAAGTTTGAAGCAGCTGTTAAAATCCTTGAATGTAATGGAAAATGTGAACACAGAGAAGGGCTGATTGAGATAAGTGAAGCAGATAAAGTAATTTTACTGGTTTCTGCAGCAACAAGCTTTAACGGTTATGACAAAGACCCCGGTCTTGAAGGGAAAAACCCTTCCAGGATAAATGATGATTACTTAAAGCAAGCTTCAGCGTATTCGTATGAGCAGTTAAAAAAGAACCATATAGATGATTACAGGAATCTTTATGGAAGAATGGATATCTACTTGGGTGAGAACAATTTGTCATCACTTCCTACAGATGAAAGAATAGAAGCAGTACAAAAGGGAAACGATGATCCTCAATTATTAGCTTTATTTTTTCAATATGCAAGGTATCTTCTTATATCTTCATCCAGACCTGGAACACAGGCAGCAAATCTTCAGGGTATATGGAATGACAAAGTCAGACCTCCGTGGGCATGCTGTTGGACAATAAATATTAATATACAAATGAATTATTGGATTGCAGAGTCATGTAATCTCAGTGAATGTCACGAACCGGTATTTGATTTGCTTGAAGGCATGAGAGATACTGGCAGTACTACAGCGAAAGTAAATTATAAATGCAGAGGCTGGCTGGCAAATCATAATGTGGATTTGTGGCGAACAACTACTCCCGTCGGAGGTGAGCCGAGATGGGCTTTCTGGCCGCTTGGAGGTGCGTGGATGTCACAACACCTCTGGGAACATTACCTGTATACAGGTGACATTGAGTTTTTGAAAAACAAAGCATATCCCATATTAAAGGAAGCGGCAATTTTTCTTCTGGACTGGATGTATGAAAACGAAGAGGGTTATCTGGTAACATGCCCGTCGACATCACCGGAAAATGTATTCATTTCTACAAAAAATGAAATATCGTCCATAAGTGAAGCCTCTACAATGGATATATCAATTGCCAGAGATTTGTTTACCAGTTGCATTGAAGCAAGTATAATTCTCGGTACAGATGAGGATTTTAGAGCAGAACTTGAAACTGCCCTTAAGAAATTACCTCCTTTTAAGATAGGAAAATATGGCCAGCTTCAGGAGTGGTATAATGATTTTGAGGAAGCTGAGCCCGGGCACAGGCATTTTTCACATTTATACGGTTTACATCCGGGCAGCCAGATATTGCTCCGTAAAAATCCTGAACTGATTGAAGCCTGCAGAAAATCGATAGAGCGGAGGATAGCTCATGGAGGAGCACATAATGAATGGAGCTGTGCATGGCTGATATGTTTTTATGCAAGAATGGAAGACAGCACAAATTGTTATTTGCACTTATGCGATCTTATAAAGAAATGGTCGCTGCCAAATCTGTTTGGAAAGCACCCGCAGCTGCAAATAGATTCCAATTTCGGGGGAGCTGCGGGAATGGCAGAAATGCTTATGCAAAGCCATGCGGGTGAAATAAACCTGTTGCCTGCGCTGCCAGAACAATGGAAAGACGGATATATAAAGGGACTTAAAGCGCGGGGAGGCTTTGAAATAGATTTAGAGTGGAAAAACGGAAAACTTTATAGATCAAAAGTGGTATCCAAGCTGGGAGGAATATGCCGTATACGTTATAAAGATAAATTGAAGCTGAATAATAATATTAAAGTTACTTACTTGGAGGATAATGTATTTGAATTTATGACAACTAAGGGTATGGAATATGAATTATCATTAGATTAATGCGCTGGCAATTTGTATATAGGAAGCCCTTTAATCATTTTAATGATTTATTAAATAAGTATAAATTAATACTTTGTCGGTTATATAGAGTTTATTATAAACAATTATTTTCAATTAAGGAGGAAAATTATGATAAACCCGAGATTTCCAATGATTTTTTATGGAGGAGACTATAACCCGGACCAATGGCCGGAGGAAATATGGAAAGAAGACATGAGGCTGTTTAAGCTTGCGGGCATAAATACAGTTACTCTTCCTGTATTTAGCTGGGCTAAGCTTCAGCCTTCCGAGGATACATATAATTTCGAATGGCTGGACAGGATAATGAACCTTATTGCTGAGAACGGAATTCATGCCTGCCTTGCAACTCCGACTGCAGCGCAACCTGCATGGATGGCAGCAAAGTACCCCGAAATGATGCCTGTTGATAAAAGCGGCAGGAGGCGTTTGCACGGAAAACGTGTAAATTTCTGTCCTAACAGCAAGATATACAGAAAATTTGCCACAAACATAGCAAGAAAAATGGCGGAAAGATATAAGGACCATCCTGCGCTTGCAATATGGCATATAGCAAATGAATACGGAACTTACTGCTATTGTGAGGAATGTACGAAAGAATTCAGAAAATGGCTTCAGGCAAGATATGGCACAATAGAAGAGTTAAATAAAAGATGGAATCTTAGTTTCTGGGGACATACGGTTTACAGCTGGGATGAAGTAGTGCTTCCATCGGATTTAAATGACGACAATAAATATTATCAGCCAAAGTACCTGGATTACCTTAGGTTTATGACAGATTCAAGCCTGGGTTGTTACCTTGAGGAATATAAAGTTATTAAGGAAATAACACCGGATATAAAAATAATGACAAATATATCAGGGCAGATCAGAACCCTTGACCTTGCAAAATTTGCACAGCATATGGATATAGTAGGATGGGACAATTATCCTCGTGCAACGGATAATATGAGCACAGTTGCTTTGAAACACGATCTGATGAGAGGTTTGAAGGATGGACAGCCATACATGATGGTTGAACAGACTCCAAGCCAGCAGAACTGGCAGCCTTACAACACCCTGAAAAGACCTGGCGTTATGAGATTGCTGAGTTATCAGGCTATTGCCCATGGATCTGATACAGTTATGTTTTTCCAGCTCAGACGTTCAATAGGAGGAGTTGAAAAACTTCATGGTGCTGTAATTGAGCATTGCGGGCACGAAAATACACGAGTATTCAGAGAATGCGCACAGTTAGGAAAAGAACTGAAATCGTTAGGTGACAGTATTCTAGATTCGAGGATTGAGGCAAAGGTCGGTATAATCTTTGACTGGGACAACTGGTGGGCTGTAGAGAATTCAAGCGGCCCAAGTAAAGACCTGAATTACTTTAATACTGTAGATAAATATTATAAAGCATTTTACGATATGAACATACCTGTAGACATTATCAGGCCTAATTCTGACCTTTCCAGATATGATATAGTAGTTGCACCTTTAATGTATATGGTTAAGCCAGGTGTAGCTGAAAATTTGGAAAAATTTGTAGACAATGGCGGCACATTTATTACATCAGTTTTCAGCGGAATTGTTGATGAAAACGATATTGTTACCCTTGGCGGATATCCCGGAAAGCTTAGAAAATTGCTTGGAATATGGGTTGAAGAAATAGATGCGCTTTTACCGGGAAGCACAAACGGAATTGTAGTTAACAAGAATATTCCGGGATTGGATGAAAGGTATGAATGCAGCCTGCTTTGTGATTTAGTGCATCTTGAAGGTGCGGAATCCCTGGCAGTATATGAAAGTGA
>ENA-OWOZ01000417-OWOZ01000417.1-bioreactor-metagenome-genome-assembly--contig:-NODE-417-length-56321-cov-3.979144_pt1 | contig 56321 bp, 58 predicted proteins | sample MGYA00238140_ERZ651804 | MGnify/ENA primary metagenome ERZ651804 (study PRJEB26910, sample SAMN07631232) | bioreactor metagenome | isolation source: Switchgrass digestor | place: USA: Dartmouth...
AAACTCGCAGCCCTCATGGAGACCTTGGATGCTGTGAGGAATATTTTTGGGGAAAATCCAGCCTTCGCCCGGATAAACATCGGCTACGAAGTTTCTTCCCATTTCATCGACAGCCGTAATGCGGCAGGCTCCTACCAGAAGGAATCCCCACTCCGACTGCTGGTGGCTGTGCATTTCTCTCACGCCCGGGGAGAGGTTCATGTTCACAACTGTAAATGTGCTGGAAACCGGGAGCTCGCGGGAGGTAATCTCCCTCGACCATCCGCCGGGCCTTAAAATCATGTTCGTATCTGAAAAAGAAAACTTCAGGTTCGGGATGAGGCCCTTATCCGTAGCGGGCGGTACCAGCATATCAGGGTTTTCTCTATCGCGGCTCAGATTTCTCGGGCCGAGGTCCAGCGCGCCGCAGCCGTCCGAGCGTATGGGTTCCGGCTTATCGGATTGCCTTAATTGGTCGAGCTTTTCCTGCAATCTTGTCTGTAAAATTCTATCCATAAATAGCGATACCACATCCTTTCTGTGTTAACCTTATTTTTCTCTTACTAATACCAATTATTCAAATGCTAAATATCAAGAGTCCGCCCTGCGCCTCTTATTCGATGCCTGCGCTTGCTTGACGCATACATATAATCGGGCTTAAACTTATCGCAGAATCTGTTACCGAGCTTGGACAGCCGGTCTTGTATAGTTGCTTTTTTATAACCGGAAGGCTAATTTAACTATCAAAGGCTGCCGGGAACGGAGGTCTTATATGGATTGGAATTCCGAGCAATATTTGAAATTTAAAACCGAACGCACGCAGCCGGCTATAGATTTGGTCAGCCGCATCAATACGCCTAATCCCAGAAAAATACTGGATGTAGGCTGCGGCCCCGGAAACAGCACCGAGGTTTTATATAATAAATACCCAGACGCTTATATTCTGGGAGTCGACAAGTCGGAGGAAATGATAAAAACTGCGAAACTGAAATACCCCAACCTGGACTTCAAAATATGCGATGTAAGCAAGGACCTCTCGGAATTGGACGGCGATTTTGATATTGTATTCTCGAACGCATGCATTCAGTGGGTGCCGGACCATAAACACCTTTTAGAAAATATGCTGAATCTGCTAAATAATAATGGTGTTTTGGCGGTCCAAATCCCGATGCATTATAACGAGCCAATCCATAAAGCAATAGACGAACTTGCATCTTCGGAAAAATGGAGGAAGTATTTCGCCGGACTGCAAGTTTTCCATACGCTCAGCCGGAGCGAATATTACGACCTTTTATCCGAAATATCGGAAGAGTTTATCATCTGGGAAACGGTTTACTACCATGTCATGAAATCCCATCACGATATCCTGGAATGGTACCGGGGCAGCGGTCTGAGGCCCTACCTCGACCTCCTGCCCGAAACTGAGAGGACTGTATTTGAAGCCGAACTGATGAAGGTTTTAACGCAGAGATATCCCAGGCAGAAGAACGGGGATATTATCTTCAGGTTCCCGAGGTTCTTTTTTATAGCCTATCCGAAAAGGTGAATAACTGAGCGTAGCAGGGGCGGCCCGCTATGATGCAATCAACGCATGTCGGGCGCACGATGTGCCGAGCATCCGGTAAAGATTTGATTATTACATATCAGGGAGTTATATTATGAGAAGAGTCGACCGTGAAGTTAGAGATATAAATGAGATTCTGAAAATTGTTGATAAGGCAAAGATACTGCACCTCGGTTTGTTCGACATCGAATATCCGTATGTCGTCCCCTTGCACTACGGATACGAATACAAGGACGGCATTCTCATTTTCTATATGCACGCGGCCAAAGAAGGCCATAAGCTGGACCTTATCCGCAGAAACCGTAACGTCTGCATTGAGCTTGAGTGCGACGTCGAGGAGATACCAGGCGGCGACATTCCGTGCAAATACGGTTCAACTTTTGCTTCCGTTATCGGAAGGGGATATGCGGAAATTCTGGAAGATGAACAAGAGAAGATTTATGGCCTTAAGCTGCTTATGCTGAATCAGACCGGCCGGGAGTTTAAATTCGACGGGAAAATGGCAAGCACAGTCGAGATGATTAAGGTTACCGTGCCCTCTTTCACCGCAAAAGCCAATCCGAAGTAATTGCATGGCGACAGGCCTGCTGTCCATATAGATTGCGGCAATATACTTTCCAGATACCCTGCCAGGAATCAAAGCAAGCGTTCCGGCTTGCCCACGAACAATCATTATAAAAGCCCCCGCGGGCATCTGCTGGAGCCTGCGCGGAGGCGGTAAGGGAATACGAAATGGAGAAAAAGATGGATGTTGTCAGGGTTTTATTAAAGCTCGTAATGTGGTTCTTAATAGCTGGTTTTGGATGCAGTTTTATTTTGCAGACAATAAGCTATTCATTCTATAAGAACGCAAAAAAGATGACGGATATCTCTTGTACTCCGCAACTCATTCAGTTTAAAGATGAGTTGACAGGATACGGCAATAACCTTGATTCGGAAAATAACGATAAAGTAATTCTGTTTTTCGGCGGTTCCAATTATATCGCATACAATTCTGTCGGGAGATACTCCGCCAAATTTGACTGCCCGTTTATTTCAGTGGATTATTACGGAACCCAGGACAGCGGCGGCAGAATGAATTTAAAAACTATGAAGAAATCCGCGGAAGACTTATATGATTGGACAAGGAACCGCTATCCCGACAGCGAAATCATAATAATGGGACACAGTTACGGGGCTGGAATCGCTGCATATCTGGCAAGCGTCAGGGAATGCCGGTCTTTGGTTATCGCCGCAGGGTACAGAGACCTTTCGGATTTATATAATAAAATCATCCCCATATTCCGGGGGCCGTTAAAGGTATTTATTTCAAATAATATACGCACCGCTGAATATGCTGAAAATGTAAAATGTCCGGTTTATATTATCGGCTCTTCCGGTGATAGGGTTTTAAGTTCTTCATTACAGGAAAAGCTCTCATACAGTTTCAAAAACCCGGAAGTAAAAATATTCGATGATATTGCCCACGAAGATTATTTTTCCTCGGACGATGTAATTAATTTTATAAAACAGGCAATATGAAACATACAAGGTGCAGCCTTTACAGGAGCGCAAGCTAAACGTGATGGATTATGAAATACAAAGTCGCCATATTCGATTTGGACGGGACGATATTGAATACGCTTGAGGATTTGGCCGACACAATGAACTATTGCCTAAGAGCGTACGGCATGAAGGAAAGGTCCTTAAACGAGATAAAAAGCTTTGTCGGAAACGGCATACGCAGGCTTGTGGAACGGGCGGTTTCAAACGGCACCGACGCCAAAACGATAGAGGAAATATATGCAGCCTTCAACCAATATTACAAGGACCACTGCGATGTGAAAACGCGCCCGTATGAAGGAATCCCGGAAGTCCTGAAAAAGCTCAAGGAAGAGGGAGTTTTGACTGCGGTTGTTTCAAACAAGGCGGATTACGCCGTAAAGAAGCTCTGCAAAGAGTATTTTGACGGACTGTTCGACTATTCAGTCGGCGAGAAAGAGGGCATACGCAGAAAACCATACCCCGACAGCGTAATTTCGGCAATTGAGCATTTCGGGGCAAATCCGGATGAAGCGGTATTTATCGGAGACTCGGAGGTAGATTACCAGACGGCGCACAATGCGGGCATCGACGTCATTATGGTCAGCTGGGGATTTCGGGATGAAGATTATCTAAAGTCAATTGGCGCTGCAAAAATCATTCACGAACCGTACGAGATACTGCGGGAAATGCAGACAGCGATTGCCGGTGAGCAACACTCCGACAAAGAGCAATTTTGCGGATAAAAACGAAGCTATGGTTTGATAGGGCTTTTCCCTATTAGGAATAATGACTTCACCGGCACGGCTTTTAGACAGTTTAAGCAAAAGGGGCTCCCCATCTCCGAAATAAAATCCGGCAGTGAGGAGCCTTCTCTTTTTATAGTATAATTGATTGTCAGGCCGGGCCGGAGAACCGAGGACAAGGCCGAGAGAGCGGGGTGCGACTGTGAAGTATTTTTGCTCTGTAAACGAGCGGGTCGGGACATGCTATCATGAATTTTACAGGGGAAAATGGGACGGGAAAACCTTCTGGAAGTCAGATTCAATACTGCTGCACGACGACACCCTTACGGAGCTGAAAATATACGAAGCGTTTGCTGCGGCTATCCCCGATTATGCTCCGTACGGAGTGACGGAGGTCAATAAGGCCCAGTGGGATGCCGTGCTTGAATACCCCTCGCTGTCTCCCGAAGCAAAAGCAGCCCTTGCCGAAGCTGAGCCTTGGGTAAAGGAAACATTCAAAAGCGAAAGAGTTTTTACAATCTTAGGGATATAGTGAATTTGAAATGTGTAAAAATTGCCGACGTTACATATTCAAGCGGAAATGATACCGAGAGAATGGAGTTGCCGGAATGTTCGACATAAGGACCTTCATAATCGAGTGCGCGGTCCTGGCGGCGGTGTTCGGCGTTCTGGTTTTCGGGATGCTCCTGATAAATCCCCTCAGCTTTATAAGCGACTATCCGCCGGAGATACAGGAAGAATACTACCGCTCGCAGCGCAAAGAGAAAGTCAGAAAGAAGCTCACCGCAATCATGATGGTCAAAAAAGCTCTCGCCCTGATTGCCTTCGCCTTCCTTTTCGCATGGTTGGCCCACATCGCGGGCGCTGAGAGCTTTGCCGAGGGCCTCCTTGCAGTGTACGGGTATATAATAGTGCTTGCGGCCTTTGACACCTTTGTGCTGGACTGGCTGCTCTTCCCCAACATTAAGAGGGTTCGCCTTCCCGGAACGGAGCATATGGACAGGGAGTACCGGCAAAAGCTCTTCCACTTGAAGGCTATGCTGCCGATGCTGCCGGTCTTTGCCCTCGGCGGCGCGGTCAGCGCGTTAATCATGGTCTGGATATGGTAAGAAACATAATAAGGAGAATCTTAATGGCCACTTTTCAGGATTTTTTGAAGCTGGATATCAGAGTCGGGGAGATAATTCGTGCGGAGTTTTTTGAAAAAGCAAATAAGCCCGCCTATAAGCTTTGGATAGATTTCGGCGATGAAGTCGGGGTAAAGAAATCAAGCGCCCAGATTACCGAATGCTATAAGCCGGAGGAGCTCATCGGCAGGCAGGTTTTGGGCGTTATTAACTTCCCGCCGAAGCAAATCGCGGATTTTATCTCGGAGGCATTGGTGCTAGGCACCTACTCCGAACAAGGGGTGGTACTGATTCAGCCCGAACGGCGCGTTAAAAACGGCGACAAACTGGGCTGATGCTAAAACCTGCAGAGCAGGTCGATGCAGAGTACGTAATACTCTTTGTCGGCGCCCTGATAGGCGTATGAAATCGTCCTGCACAGGTTCCCCGTCGCCTTTGATATGTACTCCGAGGAGGCGTGCAGTTCCTGCTTGTTTTTTATCGCCTGCCGGAAATACTTCTTCGAGCTGTAATCATCGCCGGGCAGGGCGGGTTTAAAGTTCTCGTCCTGCTCGACCATAATCTTCGGGTTCATAATCGTATGGCTCAGCTGCCTGCCCTCGCCGTTAATAACGTACAGGCATTCGACATCCTCATAGTTTTGAATCTCCGCCTCCAGCACCGCATCTACAGCCTCGGTGGTCGTTGCATTAAACAGCTTTGCAACTAAACTGCCGGTCAGCTCTCTGATAAGTCTCTCTTCCCTGTTCTTATCAACTGCCGATACGTTTTCCTGTCCTTCAAGGCGGAAGCGCTGGAGAACCTTCTTCAAATGAGCGGATATGTTCGAGAGATTCATCGCCCCCGCGCTGTTTTCCTGAGCATGGGCAGCGTTGCTTTGCACAACCTCCGAAATATGGGTAATAATGGCCGAGGTCTCCTTGAGGTTTTCAGCCTGAGTGTTGGACAGCTCCGCTATCTCCTTGCACAGGCCGGTTACCCCGTCGATTGATTCATTTATCTTGTTGAAGCTCTCCACGGTTTTCTTTGTGATTTTCGCGCTTTCATCGGCCGCCGCCATGCTGTTGTAAATCAACTCGGCGGTTTGGCCGACGGCTTCGCCGCTTTTCTGCGCAAGCTTGCTGACTTCGGCTGCAACCACCGAAAACCCCCGCCCGTACTCCCCCGCTCTCGCGGCCTCGATTCTTGCGTTTATAGCAAGCAGCTTTGTCTGTTCGGATATTTCGTTTATCAAATCAATGATATTGGATATATCGTCGATGGAGGACTTCACTTTCTCAACCGAGGACAGCATTTGATTCATGTGGCCTCTGCCGGTTTCGGTTTCCTCGGCTATCGCTTCAACGGCTCTCGCCGCCGCCCTTGCATTTTCCGCGTTATGAACCGTCTTGTCCGTAATGTCATAGATAGTCGAGGTTAAGTCCGAAATCAGAGCCGCCTGTTCCGTCGCGTTTGTCGCCAAGGATGAAGAACTGTTCTCGACCTGGCTGCTCATGGAGTCTATTTCTATTGACAGCCTATTAATCTCTTCAAAGGAGCAGTTCAGCGAATGTCTTATTTTATGAAGGGCGTTTTTAATCGGCAAAAAATCACCCTGATACGGCACATCCTCCGAAAACTCAACCGCCATATTTCCGGCCGACAGATGGGATAAGATATGTGTTATTTCGTCTATATAGGTGTTGAAGGTATTGATGATTTGGTTGATGTCTTCGGCCAGGTCCTTCAAATAAACAAAACGGTCCGTATCGATTTTTATGTCCAGATTGCCGCTGCGCATCTGACTTGTATAATATCTAATGCTAAGGGCCTCATCCAGAATCTTCTTTCGTCTCATCCCATATCCCCCTCTATGTAAAAACCTGCGGCATTTGCTTAAAAAACAAAAAAAGCAACAAGGTTGTCAGCCTCGTTGCTTAAAAGCTAATATATAATATAAGCCAGAACTTGTCAATTAGTAATGACAATATAGCTCGATAAATGCGGGAAAATCTGCCGGAAGCGGGGAGTCAATTTGCAATACAGACTAGGAAGAAAAGAGGATTTGGACGAGATAGTTTGCCTTGTCCGCAAAGCGATTCAACATATGGAGAGTCAGGGAATACATCAGTGGGACGAGCTGTATCCCACGAGAGAAGACTTTCTCCATGATATCGAAAAGAACACATTATATGTGGTTCTTGAGAATGACAGGATAATCGCGGTTTATGTTATCAATCAGGAATGCGATGAAGAATATCATCAGTGCCGGTGGGATAATCCCGATGATAGCGCAATCATAATACATAGACTTTGTGTTTCGCCGGATTATCAGAATAAGGGCATAGGCTCGAGAATTTTGCTGCACATCGAAGAGCAGGCCAGGAGCATGGGGTATCTTTCAGTCAGGCTGGACGTGTTTTCCGAAAATCCTTATGCTCAAAGACTGTACGAGAAAAACGGCTATGAAAAACGCGGTATTGCCGACTGGCGAAAGGGTCGCTTTTTCCTGCTGGAGAAAACTCTTTAAAACGACTCCATCGCCGCAAAACCTAAACTCTCGGGCAGGCGGTTTTTTACCGGGGCAGCTTGCGAGAGCTAAAGAGATTATTATAGCTGAAAATGTTCTGCTGAACTAAAAGGACCTGACCCTTGCGGTTGGGTCTTTTTTCTTCCTGCCGCTTGACAAATCATGAAATATATGTATAATGAGTATAAACTCAATGAGTAGAGAGTCAATTATGAGAATTTCCAAACGACAGATTCAAAAACTGAATACCCGCAGGAAAATCATTGAAACCTCTTACAGAGTTTTCGCCGAGAAGGGCTTTTCCGTCCCCTCAAGCCTTATCGCAAAGGAGGCGGGGGTCGCGCACGGCTCTGTTTTTGTCCACTTCCCTACCATGAACGATTTATTGGTCAGCGTTTTATCAGACTTCGGGCAGAAAATGGGAGCGAGCCTGCACGAGCTCTCGAAAAGCGAGAGCGTCGAGGCTTTCCTTAGAGAGCATTTGAGGGTTCTGGAAAAGTACGAGACGTTTTATTCAAGGCTGATTTCCGAAAAAAACATTTTGCCGAAAGAGGCGAAGAGCACTTATGCGGCCATTCAGTCCGCCGCAGCCTATCATTTCAGCAATGTCGTCGAACAGGAGATTAATAAAGGAACGGTCAAAAAGGCGCCTGTTCATATGCTTTTTAACACATGGCTCGGCCTCGTTCATTATTATCTTATGAACAGGGATTTCTTCTCAGGTCCCGATGAGTCGGTTATTGAGAGGTACGGTCCGGAACTGCTTACTACTTATCTGAAACTTATTAAAAATGAAGGAGTGTAAGAAGAATGAAAACCTGTATTGCCTGCGGAATGCCCATGAGGGAAATATCGGATTTCGCGGGAAGCGACCCAAGCAAGGATTACTGCGTTCACTGCTCACGTCCGGACGGAGAAATGCAGTCCTTTAAAGAGAAGCGAGAGAGCATGACCAAATTCATCGTAAAAACACAGGGCTTTGACGAAAACGCCGCCCGCAAGGTTGCCGAGGACATGATGCGAAAGCTCCCGGCATGGAAAAGCTACTTTGCCTGACAGCCTTGGCGGGGCGAAAAACTGACAGGAATTCGAAATCCCTCCCTGCAGTCGGTTTTCGGATTCCTTTTTATTTATGGCAGAATGCAAAGCCCGCAATCCCCGGATTTACGGAGATTGCGGACTTTTATAACATTTTTAATAATATTATCCTTATATCTTGCGTAAAGGCATCCTAAGGTTTTACAATAGATGGTATTCTAATTGCGGCATATGCTGTATAATGAAGGTATAGCAAAGGCTTAAAGAAAGGAACTAACACTATGAAAAGTATAAAACCCGGAAGAGGCCCCTCGAAAATGGGAATGGTCGGCGGGATTTTCGCCGCTTTGTTCGGAATATTCTGGTGCATCCTCACCTGGTCGATGGGCGCTTGGTTTATGGTCCCCTTCGGGCTGATTTTCGTCGGTCTTGCGGTCTACAACGTGATATACAACTACCGCAACGCAACCTCGCAAAACCGCTATTCCATCATTGACATAGTGGACGAAACCGAGGAGTCGGACCCGCTCAACGAGAAATACGGCAGAAAAGCTGCGGACAATCCGGTAATTCCCGAAGAGAACGGGACGAGCGCCGCCTACTGCCCCTACTGCGGGAGAGCCGTCGATTCGGAGTTTGATTTCTGCCCGAAGTGCGGAAGGAAACTCCCCGACTGAGGGAGCGTCATAAGATTCCGGCTTGTAAACTGAATATAAATGCACAAACGAAAGGTTTGATTGGTATTATCGGGAAAAACGGCATACGCGTTATTTACGGAGACAGCCCAAAGCAGATGGTGAAAGAGCTGCTTGAGGCGATTAGACCCGAGGAAGAAATAGACGAAAACGCGCTTATCGGAATCAAGCCGAACCTTGTCCTTGCGAAGCCTGCAAGCTCGGGCGCGACGACCTCGCCCGAGATAGTTGAAGCGCTCATAGAATATTTGAAATCCAAAGGGCGAAACAAGATAGTTATCATGGAGGGCTCCTGGGTCGGTGGCAGGACATCGGAGGCGTTTAGGGTATGCGGATACGAGAGCCTCTCAAAAAAGCACAGCGTCCCCTTAATCGACCTTCAGAAAGACAAGTTTAAGACTTATACAGTTGAAGGTCTGGAGATAAGCGTCTGCGATTATCCCAAAAAGGTCGACTACCTGATAAACATACCGGTCCTCAAAGGTCACTGCCAGACCAACATAACCTGCGCTTTGAAGAACATGAAAGGCTGCATACCCAATTCCGAGAAGCGGAGATTCCACACCATGGGTCTGCACAAGCCCATAGCATACTTAAACAGGCTCATAAGGCAGGACCTCATAATAGTCGACGGCTTAAACGGCGACCTCAACTTTGAAGAAGGCGGCAATCCTGTTCGGATGAACATGATATTCGCGGGCAAGGACCCCGTGCTGATGGACGCATACGCGGCTCACCTTCTGGGCTTTAGTATCGAGGAGGTTCCGTACATTAAAATTGCCGAGAGCATAGGAGTCGGCACCGCCGACCTAAACAAAGCCGACATCGTCGAACTGAATGGCGACAAGCCGCGGAAAACAGCGCCCTCAAGAAGAGCCCAGCAGCTGTCCAAGCATATCGTCGAGGACAGCGCCTGCTCGGCCTGCTACGGGAGCCTCATCCACGCGCTCGATAGGCTCGATGAAAAGGGTCTTTTGGGCAGGCTGAAGGAGAAGCTCTACATCGGCCAGAACTTTAAGAACGTTCGGCGCGAGGGGCTCGGCGTCGGCACATGCACTTTAGGATTTTCAAAATGCGTCAAAGGCTGCCCGCCGAAGGCCAGGGATATAGTGGAATACCTTGAAGCCCACATAAAGCAAAAGAGCCGTCCTGTATAAAGACGGCTCATAGCGCTAATGCTTTTAATCGCTATTTTATTTATTTCTTTTGATAATCTCTGTAGAGGTTCTCTATCGACCTGTCGTAGGTCTTTTCGCCCGCCGCGGAGAAAAAGCAGCCCGGCACCTCACCCATTTTGCGGTGGTACGCAACGCACTCGCAGCATTTGCCGCGGCGGTGGCAGGGATATGTACAGGTGCATTTAATCGTATTGGTACAAGCCATTTTAAGCCCTCCGGAATTTTATTATATATTCCCATTATAGTGAAAAGAAGATTTCCTTTCAACCTGAGAATACTGCTCCTCAGGATAAGCCGGAGAAACCGGCTTTTTTTATGCTTCATATTTGCCGGAACAGTTTTCGTAAACGTAAAATCCGCCATGCTCCGCCCTCAGATATCCGGTCTGATTACCGCTCGGGAACCCTGACATTTTGTCAAATACATAGGATATGAATTATTGACAATATGGTTTTTTTAGATAAAATGGAAATAGATATTTTCCTATACATCAGGGATTACAGTTTAAGACATCTTTTTAATTAATTTATTCAAGGAAGAGAGGAACTCAGGATGCAGGAAGTCTATGATTTTTTGAAGAAGTGCAAGACATACTATCTGGCCACGGTGGAAGGAGACCAGCCGAGAGTCAGGCCCTTCGGCACGGTGGACATGTTTGAAGGCAAGCTCTACATTCAGACGGGCAAGGTAAAAGACGTTTCCAAGCAGCTCCAGGCAAACCCGAAAGCGGAAATCTGCGCTTTTGACGGCCAGAGATGGCTCAGGGTTGCCGGCAAGCTCATCAGGGACGACAGAGTAGAGGCAAAGAAACACATGCTCGACAATTACCCGCAGCTTCAGTCAAGGTATTCTCCGTATGACGACAATACCGAGGTCCTCTATTTCGAGGATGCGACGGCCACCTTCTACTCCTTTACCGAAGAGCCGAGGGTAATTAAATTTTAAGCTGGTATCCGGAAACTTAACAACTTGCTAAGTGTTACAAAACCGTCTCCCGGCTTAGGAGACGGTCTTTCTCTTGTTGCCGATAAGGGCTGCAAAGTTTAATTTGGACTTCTAAATATCTTTACGGCGCTCAAATCCAGCCTTCGGGGCACCGTTGAATGCCATCTTATGTATCTGTTCCGTACGAAAGATAGCATATTCGTGTATTTTTGTGTAAATTAATGTCTTTACTTATCGAAAAAACTGGTATACTTTATCTACTAACAACTATTGATTAATAAAGAAGGGTTGAGGATGGGACATATCACAAGAGACGAGGCTTTTGCTTTATTGAAGAAGTACAACAAGGACCCCTTCCATATCCAGCACGCGCTGACGCTCGAGGCGGTCATGAAGTGGTTTGCCAGGGAGCTCGGATATGGAGACGAAGAGGAATACTGGGGCATAGTCGGCCTTCTGCACGATATCGATTTTGAGCTGTATCCGCAGGAGCACTGCCTCAAGGCGCCGGAGCTTCTGCGCGAAGCCGGCGTGAGCGAAGATATTATCCGCAGCGTTGTTTCACACGGTTACGGAATTACCGTCGGCTGCGGGGCCACAATCGAGGTCGCTCCCGAGCACGAGATGGAGAAAGTGCTCTTTGCGGTGGATGAGCTCACCGGCCTTATCTGGGCGGCGGCCCTCATGCGTCCTTCGAAGAGCGCAAAGGATATGGAGCTTAAATCTCTTCAAAAGAAGTACAAGTCAAAGAGCTTCGCCGCCGGCTGCTCGAGGGAGATAATCGAGCGCGGGGCAAACCAGCTGGGCTGGGAGCTTGACAAGCTGCTCAGCATGACGCTTGATGCAATGGCCGCGAGCGAAGATATCGTCAGGCAGCAGATGGAAGAGGTTAGCGAGGACTGACACGCAGTACGTTTGGCCCTTCGGAAAGCTTAAGCCCGTCGCGGGCCGGGTGCCGCTGTTCTTGTCTGACCTTACGGGAGCCGTCGTTCCGCAGAGCATAAGTATCAAATCCGCAAAAAGGACCGCAAGCCGTAAGAGAGGCCGGTTTTTAGGGAGGAACGGTATTTTGCTTAACTACGTTTGGCCGCTTGCTCTGGTCGTATTGTCAAATGTCTTTTATCAGATTAGCGCAAAATCCCTTCCGGAGGGAATCAATCCTTTCGCCTCGCTAACACTTACATATATGGTCGCTGCTCTTACGTCGCTAATACTCTATTACGCGCTGGGTAAGAGCCCGAATATTTTAAATGAGTATAGCAAGGCTAATTGGGTGCCCTTTGTTTTGGGAGTTTCGATTGTCGGATTGGAAGTGGGCTACATTTACGCGTATAAGGCCGGGTGGCCTGTAAGCACGGCCCAGATTGTGCAGGCTGCGGCTCTGGCTGTGGTTTTGATTTTCGTAGGTAATTTGCTCTATAAAGAATCTCTGACCTGGAACAAGCTGGCCGGCATAATCGTTTGTTTGTTCGGCCTTGGGCTTATAAATTTAAAATAACTTATTAGAGGTAAAAAAATATCTGGGGACCAATAAGCAGCCCTTTGCTAAGCTCGGTTTGCCGCTCAACATATTCAAGGCTAGTAAAAAATACTTACAGGAAAGGACTGAAATCGCATGCTATGGAAAGACAATTACGAACTCGGCGTCCCGGAGATAGACGCGCAGCATAAGGAATTATTCAGGCGCGTCGAGTCCTTTTTGCAGGTCTTGCGCTCGGAGGACAGCTGGGAAAAGAGAGTCCCGAAACTGAACGAAACTCTCGAGTTTATGAAAAAATACGTCGTCGAGCATTTCCGCGACGAGGAAGAATACCAGAAAAGCATCAATTATCCCGGATACGAGGCCCATAAGCAGCGGCATATGGGAATGGTCAATTACGTCCAGGAGGTTTCCAGGAGATACGAGCAATCCAACAACAACGAGGATTTGATGCAGGAGTTCGGAGGCAGACTGCTCTCGTGGCTGATTAACCATGTCGCCGCGGAGGACCAGCTTATCGCAGAATATGCCAAAAAGAAAGGATGAGCGGAAATGGTACATAAACTGTATAAAGAATTCGTCGATGCAACGCAAAAGGTATTTAATCTGATGCTGAACATCTCGGACATTTCCGAACATCCGGCAGAAGATTTCAAATGCGAGGACGAGGTCGACATCGCCGTCGGCGTCGTCGGCGACCTTCAGGGCAAGGTTATTTACCGCTTCCCCGTCTCGACATCCCTCAACATGGTAAACATCATGAGCGGCATGGAGTTCGACGCGGTTGATATCTTTGTGGCCTCCGCCATATCCGAGATTGCAAACATAATAAGCGGCAACGTCATGATGGCGCTTTCGGGCAAGAACATTGTCTGCGATATATTGCCCCCGGAGCAGTGCAAGCTCGACGGGGACGACGGCGAATACGAAATAGCGACAAGCTGCTGCATTCATACGACAATCGGCAAGATATGCCTTGAGATAAGACTGAACCGGGCCGCCTGACCCGGGTGAAAGAAAAACTCCGAAAATGGCGACTCATTTTTATGCCCTCTTCCCCTCCCTATTTTGAATGTCGCGAAACGAAAGTATAAACCCTTGATGTGTTCCGACCCACATCAAGGGTTTTTTGTATTGAGATGGAGCCCGAGAAGGAACCAGGCTTCATATGTATAAATATTTAACTCAATGCAGTTTTCGAGGCAGGGAGAAAGCTCCTGCCTTTCTTTATATACAAAATATACAATTCCGATTTAAATATAACATTTTTATATATACTAATGTGCATTATTTACAAATATTCTTGCACCAGAAAAGATTTACTTACAATAATTCAATTTCATGAAATAAAGATAAATGTAATAAATGTAGCGTATTAAATATTAATATATTATATATCTTTTTATACATTTTCCATTACTGTAATTTTATTCAAGATTTATTATATAGGACATATGGAATAAATAGTAAATAAAGCGTCTCTACGCTGGACCGGAGCAGCCTGCGATTGATGAAAGGGGATGCTCTTAGATGTCGACAGGATAGACATACAAATCATTAAGGCAGAGAAATTTGGAGCAGATTGCCGCAACTCTGAGGAAATAACGTTCATCATCGAAGCAGGCTGCTGGTTATATAAGGTTACTGGTAAACGCAAGCAGTTGTTATGAGATGATGAAGTCTCTACAGTTTTGCATTACCGCATGGCTAATCGCCGGATTATTTTGGAAAGAGATGAGGATATGCCTGACCTGTTCGACAACGCGATTGAACTGGACAAAGCAGGAGAAGACACGCTGAAGGACCGATACCTTACGTTTTCAATCGGGCAGGAGACATACGGCTTAGAAGTGAGATACGTAATTGAAATCGTGGGTATCCAGAAAATCACGGAAATGCCCGAACTGCCGGAATATATATAAGGTGTCATAAACCTGAGGGGAAAAATAATTCCGGTAATGGACGTTAGGCTTCGCTTCAGAAAGGAGCCGAAAGACTATGACGACAGGACCTGCGTCATAGTTACCGATATAAAGGATACGCATATCGGTCTTATCGTCGATACGGTTTCCGAGGTCATTACCATACCCGAGGAGGACATCGTCTACCCGCCCCAGATAAACGGCATTATGAACAAATGTATAAAGAAAATCGCGAAAGTCGGAAACGATGTCAAACTGCTGCTCGACTGCGAAAAGCTGCTGACCTCGGATGAACTTAGTTTGTTGACTGAAGTGCTATGATTACATACTTTTGGAGGAAATACATATGAACTGGTTTTATAACCTGAGGATAGCAAAAAAATTAATAGTCGGCTTTCTTGTAGTTGCGGTATTAGCGGCCGCTGTGGGCTTGGTAGGCCTGACCAACATCAGCAGCATCGAAGCGGCCGACGAACTTCTATATGAAGAGAATACGCTTGGAGTAAAATACTCGGGCGACGCCTCAGCATATTACCAGAGGCTGAAATATAACCTTGCGGAAATTATCCTGCTTAAAAACGACAGCTTGAGAAACGATTACGTTAATAATCTCAATTCCTATCTGGAGACTGTCGACAGCAGTCTTGACAACTATGAGGCGGGCATTGCCGACGAAGAAGACCGCCAGCTTTTTAACGAACTGAAACCTCAGTGGGAAGAGGTTAAATCGCTTATGCAGAGGGCTATTCAGTACGTTCAAAACGGAATGTACGATAGAGCCGAGGATGTGCTGCTTAAAGATATGGAGGCACCCGGCGCCGTGCTTCGTGATTCCCTAGTAAAACTCGTGGATTACAACGAAAAAAGCGCCCACGCGAGGGCCGAAAACAACGAGAAAGTGGCGAGAAAAGCAGAATTAATTACAATCGCAATGATTGTGGCAGCCGTAGCCCTCGCAATTGTACTCGGACTTCTCATTGCAAGCAATATAAGCAGGCCCATTAAGAAAGTCGTTAAGGCCGCCGAGCGGCTGGCGCTGGGCGATATGGATATCCAGAGGAGCATATTCACAAAGGACGAAATCGGCGAACTGGCGGCAGCATTTTCAAGGCTGATAGACAGCACTAAAGAACAGGCCGCAGTTGTACAGCGTATTGCAGAGGGCGACCTTACGGTCGATGTGCACATCAGGTCGGATAAGGACCTTCTCGGACAAGAGCTCTCTCAAATGGTCGATAATCTCAACGAGCTCATAACTAACATCACACTCGCAGCCGACCAGGTCGCGGCCGGCGCTCAGCAGATATCCAGCTCCTCATTGGCGCTATCTCAGGGCGCCACGGAACAGGCCAGCTCGGTGGAAGAGCTCTCCGCCTCAATGGAGGAAGTCTCCTCCAAAACAAATACAAACGCCGACAACGCAGCCAAGGCAAACGACCTCGCCGAGAAGGCAAGAGAGTACGCGGTCATCGGAAACGAGCGCATGAAGGATATGCTCAACGCAATGGACGAAATCAGCCAGGCCTCCAGCAACATCAACAAGATTATCAAGGTAATCGACGATATAGCTTTCCAGACCAACATACTCGCGCTCAACGCCGCGGTCGAGGCCGCAAGGGCCGGACAGTACGGCAAAGGCTTCGCGGTAGTCGCCGAAGAGGTCAGAACCCTCGCCGCCCGCTCCGCCAACGCGGTCAAGGAAACGACGGCTTTAATCGAAAACTCGATAAAGAAGTCGGAAGCCGGCTCCAAAATTGCAAATGAGACAGCGGAGGCTCTCGGAAAGATTGTGGAAGAAGTCAAATCCGTATCCGAACTGATAGGCGAAATAAAGAGAGCCTCGGTGGAGCAGGCCTCCGCAATCACCCAGATAAACCAGGGCATCATACAGGTCTCCCAGGTTGTCCAGGAGAACTCCGCCTCCTCCGAGGAGAGCGCTGCCGCAAGCGAAGAGCTCTCAAGCCAGGCAGAGGCTCTAAAGCGCCTGGTGGAAAAATTCAAGCTGAAAAAGATGTCCGTCGGCTATTAAAATCTAAGGCCGCTTGAGGAAGCAATCGCCTACAGCCGCCGGCTGAAACAGCAGCGACGGTGAAAAACAACACCGCCGGTTGAGAAGTCAGCTTCTCAGCCGGCGGTGCTTTTAATTAATTATATATAAATATATTGACAAATATATATACATATCATATAATTAAGACGAGGTGGTTAATTATGGATATTAAGATAGAAAGCCTGTTCCCCTTCGATTCTTTAATAAACGATTTAATGCACGTGTTTTCTGTAGTCGATAAAAACGGAAAGGTCGTTCTGCTGAAGGACAATAAGCCTGTTTATATAATTTTAAAATACGACGAAAACAACCTCAGCGCAGGATTTATCAGGCAGGAGATGCCAAACTACACCCTCCATGAGGCCATGAAAATTGTCCTGTCGGAGGCCGAGGGCAAGACAATGCACGCATCCGAGCTTGCCGATGAGATATACAGGCGCAGGCTGTACCTGAAAAAGGACGGTACCAAGGCGCATTATACCCAGATAAGGGCAAGGTGCGGGCGCTACAAGGATATGTTTGAAGCCCTGCCCGGCAACTACATAAGGTTGAGGGAGCGGTAAACTCCCGCCTTCCCTTGAGCTTTATCGCCAGCATTTTAAAACTGAGCGGCGAACGTTTTCTGTTATCAATATACCGTTTATTTATGAACTGGAGGTGAATAAATCTGGGGTTGTCTAAAGGAGATTATAGGCCTTAGCAATCCCCCATGATAGGCACGGCACACTTAGCGGAAATTCAGCGGAAAAAGTAAGGGAGGCAGATGCAATAATGAGCAAGTTAACGGTGAAGCACAGCAATCCGGAGGGTTTGTTCAATTCAAAGTTTTACAGTCAAGTGGTCACAGTCAGCGGCAGGGGAAAGACAATCTATATCGGCGGCCAGAACGCAATTAACTCAAAGGGCGAGCTTATAGGACGGGACGATTTCGAACTTCAGACAAAACAGGCTCTGGAGAATATAAAAACGGCTCTGGCCTCTGAAAACGCGAGCTTTAACGACGTCATAAAGCTCAATATCTATATGGACGAGGGCTGCGACCCGGCCGTCGGTCTGAAGGCATTCACGGAAATTGTCGGCGCGCTTGACAAGCCTCCTCTGATTACGGTTCTCAAAGTCGCGGGCCTTGCCAACCCCTCATACCTGATTGAAATTGACGCAATCGCCGTAGTGGAAGACAGCGAAGGCTGATTGATGAGAAAATAGGTTTAAGACCTTCGTGATTTAAATACAGCCTGAAACCTGGATTAAGCCCCCGGTATGCGCTCATTGCGGCATGCCGGGGTGTTATCATCACAAGGAGCGCAAAAGTATATAAAGCCCGGGCGCGCATTTTGTCAAGAAGGAATGTGTCGGCGGGAAAATGTTCTCAAATCGGCGGCGGAAAAGCCCTCCCCTGCCCTGCTTGTTCTGGCGGCTCGCGCAGGCGGGACTTGACTCCTTTTTAAAAAGGAGTTATTTATTTTTCTGGCCCGTAAAATCAGGATGCAAAGGGGTGACTAAATTAGTACCCGCAAATGAAGCCGTAATTAAATGTCGGAGGACCGACTACCATGTGCACCCGGACTACTCCATAGACGCCTCCCCTTTTAGTATGAGGGATTACTGCAAAAAGGCCCTGGAGCTGAACCTGAGCGAGATTTGCTTCACCACCCATGTGGAGCTCGACTCTCTGCGCTCCGACAACCTGGTCCGCTTAAACGGGGAGAAGATTTCGGTCCTTGACTTCAGATGGCTGGACAGCTACTTTGAAGAGATTGCTAAGGTTCGGGAGGAGTTTAAGCCCGCGGGCCTTGAAGTCAAAGCCGGGCTTGAAGTCGGATACAGCCGCGGCTGCGAAAAGCAGGTCGAGAAAACTGTTAATAGCTATCCCTTCGACTTTGTGATGGGAGCCATACACTGCCTTGACCATATAGCAATCTCCTCGATGAAGGAAAGCCCCCGATACTTCCAAAGCAAAAGTCTTGAGGAGCTGCGAAAAGACTATTTCGGCACCCTCATGGAAATGGCCGGCACGGGCCTTTTCGACAGCATCGCCCATGTGGACATATACCTAAGGTACGGGGTCAGAATCTACGGCCCCGTGATTTACGCTATTCACAAGGGCGCCGTGGAGCCGGTTTTCGCGGAAATGGCCCGCAGGGGAATGGGGCTGGAAGTCAACACCTCCAGCCGCCGCAGGGGGCTAAAGGAGTTTCACCCCGCAAGGGACATGCTGGCCCTGGCCGCAAAGTCGGGAATAAAGGTCTTTACTGTCGGCTCCGACGCCCACTCGCCCGAAGAGCTCGGAGGCCATATAGCCGAGGCCCTGGAAATCTTACAAGAACACGGGCTGCGCAATCATACCTTCACCCGCAGGCGGGCTAGGCCCGTATAAATCAGTTCTGCCTGCGGAGCCTGCAGAGGCGGTAGATAGTTTGAAGGTGGGAAATCACGGCAAGGATGATTAACGCTGCGGGCAGCAGATTGAAAACGCCGCCCAGCATGACGATAAACAGCCTTAAGTCGCGGTTTGCCGCAAAATAGCGCATTATACCGTCGTGAATCTCGGAGATGAAGGGCTGCCCGTATACATTACGGTACTTTTCCTTAAAGAGCATGGACATCGGCGCTCCCGCAAGCGCCGCGGCGCCCGCAAAAAGGGCCAATCTGCTTCCCGTTTCGTAAAACCATGAGCAGGTCATACCTATTATAATCAGGCAGTCCGCATAGCGGTCGAGCAGGGAGTCGAACATCTCCCCGAACCTGCTCCTTTGAAACTTGAGCCTTGCGATTTCCCCGTCCACCCCGTCGACGATGGACGCAAGCTGGGCCAGAAGCCCCCCCGCAAGGGGGTTTTTTAATGCAAAGAAAAGCGCCGAGGCCGCCGCAAGCAGAAAGGATACAAACGTTATAAGATTCGGGGTTACTCTTGTCGGCGCGAGGAGCCTTGTTATCCTTAAGGAAATTTTGCGGTTGATAAGGCGCGAGATTACGCCGTCTTTCGGCGGCACGAGCGACTTTATCAGCCGCTTTTCGCACTCTTTATAGCTTTCGATATCGTCGACGTCAGTCCAGAAGCCGTCTACAAAGTGCAGCCTCACCTTCCCCCGCCCCGCCATCAGGTTCACGGCGTCGGTGAGGGCGCACCTGCCCTCGGCTATCGCTTCCGATAGGGCATCCAAAAGCGCGCCTGTGCCCAAAAACAAGCCGCAGTCCACGGCGTTGTAGTCGGAAAGCTCCTTTCCAAGCCTGAGCGCAAGGCTCCCCTCGGCCTTTACCTTGGTGCACTCCTCAAGGTTGTAGACTTTATCAAGTCGCCCGTCGGCGGCAAGCAGCAGCTCGTCCTCTTCTATTTCATCTGCCGCCGCTGTGAAGGATCTCATCAAGTCCAAATCAAAGATATGGTCGGACATCATAAGGATGAATTTCTCGCCCGGGCGGTACTCCCTGCTGAAGGCCTGGGCCGAGGTGCCGTTTCCAAGCTCCCAGGCGGCATTGTACAGATACCTGATGTTTACGCCGAGCTTCCCGCCGTCTCCCAGAGCTTTGCGGATTTCCTCGTCGTAACAGCCCGTTACAATTATAAACTCGCTTATCCCGCACTCTCGCAGGGACAGGATGTTTCGCTCTATAAGCGAAAGCCCCAGTAAACTCACAAGAGGCTTTGGCCTTTTAAAATAAGGCCATAGCCTCTTGCCTTCTCCAGCAGCCAACAGGACAGCTCTCATTAGCGTTCCTTCCTGCCGCTTACAAAGTCTTCCACCATCTTCTTGGCTTCGGTGTCAGTATACTGAACCGGCGGGGACTTCATGGCGAAGGCAGAGATGGAATAGAGTACGCCGCCAATCCTGCGGTCCAGCGCAAGCTTCATGCACCTGATGGCATCTATTATTACGCCTCCGCTGTTCGGTGAATCTTCCACGGAAAGCTTGACGTCTACTGTGAGAGGAACGTTTCCGAAGCCCCTTCCTTCAATCCTTATGAAGCAAATCTTGTTGTCGTCCAGCCAGGGCACAAAATCGCTCGGGCCGATATGTATGTTCTCGCTTGGCAGGGCCTTCTTCATCTCGGCCTGCACCGCCTGAGTTTTGGATTTCTTCTTGGATTTAAGCCTGCTGTGGTTGAGCATGTTTAGGAAGTCTGTGTTTCCGCCGAAGTTCAGCTGGTATGTGCGGTCGATGACGACGCCGCGGTTTTCAAACAGCTTGGTCAGAGTCCGGTGAACGATGGTCGCACCGAGCTGGCTCTTTACGTCGTCGCCTATAATGGGGATGTTCTTTTCCTCGAACTTCTTTGCCCATGCCTCGTCCGAAGCGATGAATACCGGCATGGCATTGATGAAACCCACACCAGCTTCAAGGCATGCCTGAGCGTAGAACTTCGCAGCCTCCTCGGAGCCTACGGGGAGATAGTTTATTAGTATTTCGGCTCCGCTCTCCTTTAAAACCTTCACAACGTCGCAGGGCTCCTGGTCGGCCACCACAAAGCTCTTGTCCTCATCGTAATCGGCCATATGCTCGGATACGCCGTCCAGCACGGGGCCCATCTGAACTATTACGGGATAATCCGGGAGCTTGTCGTAAAAGACTTTCGTGCAGTTAGGTTTGGAGAAGACTGCCTCCCTGAGGCCCTTTCCGACCTTACGCTTGTCCACGTCGAAGGCAGCAACTACGTTGACATCAGCAGGTGTATAACCCCCCAAATCATAGCTTATAAGCCCAATGGTGTTCTCAGGAGATACTTTATACATCTCAATTCCCTGCAAAAGGGCGCTTGCGCAATTACCTACACCTGCAATTGCAATATTGATTTTTGACATAAAAAATACCTCCTTACAACAGATTTATTTTTAACACGTTTTGAAACAGGGCAATTTCAAAACGAGTTGTATGCCTGATTCCCCCTTAATTTCTAATAATTGTATGTAAACTTACCGAACATAAAAACACTCCCGGCACTGGAAGTGTTTCCTCTGCTTATTAAAGGTCAAAACTTCCATTAATCATTATTAATTGAGCAGAAGTCAAGCCCTTTAGCACTCTCAAGCGGAGACTGCCAGCGGTATTATAATAAATTCAGCGCAATATTTCAAGATATTTTCGAAAGATTTGCGTCAGAATTTTGGAATTCAGCACGAGTCTGTCAATATAAGAAGGCTTCCGACGAGTGTCGCTCATCGGAAGCCTTCCCCATTTTCTTTCAGCCCTTTGGCCTGCGCTTTCTGAAAAAATAGCCGAGTGCGCCGATACAGACAATCAGACCAACCAGCGCCGGTATCAGAATCGACAGCCCCGCCTCGCCGCTGAAAGCTATGCTCCAGATAAGCTTAAGCACGGCAGCGCCAATGATGATGCCCAGGAGCCATTTTAGGTTTCTCTTCCAGGCCGCCATAAGCAGCATGAAGAAGAACAGCGGCACCGCAAGACTAATCACGATTTTGGGAGCCGTCCAGACGCCCTTTAGGTACTCCATTTCAAAAGCCAAGAACTCCAAGACTCTGGCGCTGCTTCTTGCCGGGACGGGAAACCAAAACATGCTCGTAAACAGTGCGAATATCGAGGCGAATATGCCGGTGAAGCTCTTCCTGTAAGCAAATACAACCATAGGTATTATGAACAGGGGCCGTATATACCAGCTTAATATGTTATGATGCCTTGCAAAGGCCCAGTTGAAAAAGGCCTCGTTTGTCAGAAATACTACGACAAATACTACGGTGGCGAGCGCAAAAAGCATCCCGACTGCAAAGTCTATTATTTTCTTCTTCATATTGACACAGGCCTCCTTAGTCCTTCCCGCCGCGGATTCCGTCAATAATTATGTCAAGCAGCGAGTCCACAAAGCCGTCTACCTCTTCCCTGTTGTTCTCATAGCAGGCGCCTCCGAACTTATCAGACATATACTCGTTGACCGCGCTGTTTAAAGACTTAAGCAGCAAACTCAGGGCAAAAGAGTCCACTTTGCTGTCTATCTCGCCCTTCTTTTTTGCATTGTCTATCATTTGCAAAAACAGCGATTCTGAAAGCCTGCCCCCTTCTTTTACAACCGCCGCTTTCGCCGCTTCATCGCTTTCTTTGGAAAACTGCTCGGCCAGGGCGGCATAGCGGGGATAGCTTCCAGCAAACTCAACACCTTTGAGAAAAAGCAGACGGATTTGCTCCGGCAGCGTCAGGGCGGAAAAATCTGCAAGAGCGGCTGAGAAGTAGCTGATTTTCCCCTCTATGGCCAGCTTCATTATATAAACGTACAAATCCAGCTTATCCGTAAAGTACTGATAGAAGCTGCCCTTCGGGATGTTCGCCTTCCTGCATATCCGGTTTACGCTCGCGGCGTTGTAGCTTGCTTTTGAAAACTCGTCTATAGCAGATGAGATTATTAAATCTCTCTTCTCGTCCGGCAGGTTGAAAAAGGTCTCTTTTGGCATGGGTATCCCCTTCCCATATGTGACCACCAGGTCATATTGCTCAGCTATATTATACGACCGGGTGGTCGCATTGTCAAACAGAAAAAACCGCCATGCCCGCGACGCGGAGGCCCGTTTTGAGGAAGAAGCGTTCTTTGTCACCAGATGGTCAAAACCAAATAAGATATTACAGACGCCGAAAACAACGAATTTGCCTTCTCCGTCGCTTCAAAGGGATTTCCGTAAGCAGGCCCGCCGAAAACCTCGGCTGGGTTCGGCCCCCAAGAGCGCTGAGAGTGAAAGCCTATGCTCCGCAAAGCCTTTGCAAAGCGGTACGGCGAGGCGAACGGAGCAGATCGAAGACGAGTTTCCCGCAATTAAAATCACAAGGACCGCGGCATTCATAGAGCGTAGCGACCTGCGCCGCGGCCGGACCTTGTGAACAAGACAGCAATTGCATTAATAATCAGCGATAAATAAGGAAAAGAGAGCGAAATGGAGCTTCGAACAGAGAGATTGATACTTCGCCCGTGGCGGAAATCCGACGCCGCGAGCTTGTTCGAATACGCAAAGGATGAGCGCATCGGGCCTAACGCAGGCTGGCCCGTCCATACCAGCGTGAAATACAGCCTTGGCATCATCAAGAAGGTTTTGTCGGCGCCCGAAAACTACGCTATATGCCTCAAAGAGGACAACAAAGCGATAGGCAGCATCGGTCTGAAGATAGGCAAAAGCAGCATCCTCGACATACCCGAAACGGAGGCGGAAATCGGCGGCTGGATTGGCGTTCCGTTCTGGGGCCGGGGTCTTACCACGGAAGCTATTAAGGAAATTGTCAGGCACGCATTCGAGGACCTGAAGCTTGAAAGGCTCTGGTGCGGATACTTTGACGGAAACCTCAGGTCAAAGCGCGTCCAGGAAAAGTGCGGTTTTATATATCACCACACCGAAGAAAACAGGCCCTGGCCGCTCATCGAAGAACCGAAGACCCTGCATGTCTCCTGCCTAAGCAGGGAGGACTGGAAGAGGATGAACGAAAAAACGGAGTAAAGTTATCTTCCATTATTAAGGCGCCCTGAATTTCCGCAGGGCGCCTTTTCAGGTTATTAAGTTCCAGGGACAAGCTAACAGACTTTTGGCGGTGCTTTTTTCGCGGGCCGAAATTTTGAGCCGCCAAGCTGTGATTAAGCATCCAAATCGCCGACAATTTAAGCGCGGCGAAAGCATTCCGCCCGCCCTTTTGGGCGGGCGGCAGAGCTTACAGGGCGGATGTCTTAAGACTCCCCGGCCTTTGCCTCCCTTGTCTTCATCATCAGCACCCAGTCGCACTCCGTAATGAGCTTGCCGCTGTGGTTTACGAGGTTTGCCTTCAGCTTGAGAATCCCGCGGCCCGGCTTCTTGCTTGGAATAATCTCTGTCGGGATCATTTCAAGGTGGACCGTGTCCCCAATCTCAAGCGGAGCCTTGTATTTTATCGTAAGCTCCATAAAGGCTATCGTCGTGCCCGTAAACATGCCGGTCTGGTTCGACATCCCGGTCATAATGACCGGGCCGAGCATGCCGTGCGCGATTCTCTTGCCGAACATGTTGGTCTTGCCGAACTCCTCGTCCATGTGCAGCGGGTTGAAATCGCCCGAGAGCCCCGCGAAATTCACCACGTCCGCCTCGGTGATTGTGCGCGCCTGGCTTTTATAGCACTTGCCTATTTCAAAATCCTCGAGATAGAAGCCTTCCATATGAATCTCTCCTTTTTACATATTCGCCGCCCGGTGAGCTGCGCGTACTAGATGAACCTGGGCTGGCGCTTCTCCTTAAAGGCTTTAAAGCCCTCTATCTGGTCGGGCGTGCCGAAGCTCGCCGCCATATACCCGAGCTCGATGTCCTTGCCGACGTCGACGCCGACCTCTTCTCCGGCTGCAAGCGCGGCCTTGACAAGCGAAATGGCCGTCGCCGAATTTCCGGCAATCAGCTCGGCCTCGGCCATGACCTCGGCCATGAAGCTTTCCGCGGGTACGACCTTGTTGACAAGGCCGAGCGCGAGGGCCTCGTCGGCCTTTATTCGGCGGCCCGTGAACAGCAGCTCCTTCGCCCTGCTCATGCCGATGCACTTTGGAAGCCTCTGCGTGCCGTTGAAGCCGGGCACAATCCCGAGAGTGACCTCGGGCATCGCGAAGCTCGCCTTTTCATGGGCTATCCGGATATCGGTGCAGAGCACGAATTCGCAGCCGCCGCCTAAGGCGTAGCCGTTCACCGCGGCTATCGTCGGCTTCGGCAGCGTCTCTATGCGGCGGAAGAGCGCCGCGCCCTTTCGGGCGTACTCTATAATGCCCATGGCGTCCAGGCTCTCCATCTCGTTGATGTCTGCGCCCGCGATAAAGGCCTTGCCCTCGCCCGTGAATACGATTACGCGGACTTCACTGTCGGCTGCGGCTTCCTCAACCGCCGCCGAGAGCTCGCCCAGAAGCTGCGAGTTCAGGGCGTTCAACGCCTCCGGCCTGTGAAAGGTAATCGTCGCAATTCCCTTTTCCTTTGCGTAAATTATGTATTTGAAGTCCATGTAAAGCCCGTCCTTTAATCAATTTACAAGCACATTTTACCATACGCTGTGCAAATTTCCTACAATGATGACCCATTTAAGCGGATTTAAACGCGGCTCAAGCCTGAGTCTCCGCTTTCCAGACATAGAGGGCGCCGCTCTCGAGCATGGCGTTTATCTGCTCGTCGCTGTAGCCGAGCTCCCTCAGAATATCCGGTCCGTCCTCGCCTATGAGCGGAGCCGCCTTCGGCATGCTTTTCGGTATGGACTCAAAGTAGCCGGGCGTTCTTGTTATGCGGCGGACATTGCCGTTTCTGCATTTGAGGTCGTAGTAGCAGCCCATAGCTTCCGCCTGCGGGTCCTCGAGCATTTCCTGCCAGTTGTAGGCAAGAGAGTGCGGGATGTCGCCCTCGACGAGCATCTTCCTGAGCTCCGGCCAGGTCTTGCTCCTGAAGAAGTTGATAAGTATGTCGGTAAACTCGTGCAGGAAGCCATTGTTTACCATATCTGCCTGCGGCCAGTATTTTCCGCACTCGATCAGGTCCGTCCTGCCTATCGCCTCGCAGAATTGCTTGAAGCGCTGGTCGTAGTCCGGCATCGCTATCTGGACAATTCGGTCGTCCGCGGTCGTATATGCCCCGTTCAGCGGATTTGTATTGTCGTACATCCCTATGGGGAAGGTGCGCGCGTAGCCGTCGTACTGCGAGGCCATCAGCATTATCGATTGATTCCATATCGCGTTTTCATAGAGGCTTGATACGACAAGGTCGCCCACTCCTGTCTTCAGCCTTCTAAGATAGGCAGTCAGGATATTGAGGGCCAAAACAAGGCCAACGTTGTTGTCTCCAATGCCGGGAATCGCGGGAGCCGGGGGGCCGCCGGCCCTGCGGAACACATGGAGATAGCCGCCGCGGCTTAAAAATGCGGTGAAGTCGTAGCCGGGCAGGTCCTTGTCCGGTCCCTTTATGCCGTAACCGGTGCACATTGCGTAAATTAGCTTCGGAAACCTGTCCTTAATCGCATTGTAGTCAATCCCGGCGCGAATCAGGGCCTGCTCGCGCCAGTTTGTGATAAGAATATCCGCCGTGGCAAGAAGCTTGAAGAAGGCCTCCTTGCCCTCCGGAGTTTTCAGATTCAGCGAGATGCAGCGCTTGTTCCCGTTGAGGTACTCCCAGGTGGTGTTCTCAAGCATATCCTGGGGACGGCCCTCATTGACGGCTGTATAACGTAGCGGGTCTCCCTGAGCGCTTTCGATAATGATGACATCCGCGCCGTGGTCCGCGAAATACCGGGCCGCAGCCGGGGCCGCGACAAAGTTGGCAAGCTGGATTACTCTAACTCCCGTCAAAGCAAGTTCCATTTTAATACCTCCAAAGTGTTGTTAACGCGCGACTATACAGTTAATAATACCACAGGAAAGCTTGCGCAAAATGCCGCCTTCGTCCGGCGAAGGCGCTTTATTTTACGCGTAGCCGAACGCGTAGCAAAGCGGGATGAGCAGGCACAGCGTGATAATCGGGATTACAACGTTGGTGACACCCGCTGCGATATAAGAGGTCTTATGGGTGTTCCCGGTATAGTTGATAACCGAGACAACCAGTCCGCAGTGCGGCAGGGAGTCAAGCGTCAGAGCCGCTATGGACAAGCACCTTGCAAGTCCTTCGAGCTGGGCGGTCGTCGTAATAAGCCCGGTGTCTATGTAGTTTGCCTTTACAACCGGCAGCGCGATGCCCTGCCCTCCCGTACCGGAACCGGTGATACCTGCAATCAGTCCCACCGCTATGCTCGCCGAGACCAGGGGCGAGCCGCCGATTTTCGTAATCGCGTCGGTCATAATCGTAAAAGCGGGCATGACATTGACAACTTTACCGAATCCGACGATGGCGGCCGTATTGAAGAGAGTGATTAAACCGCCTGTTGTGCCAGTAGAAAGAATACCCCAGATGTTTTTCCAATCGATGGTTCTATAGAAGCATATCAGGGCCGCAATAATGCCTCCTGCAAGGGAGGGAGCGACGCCGAGGCTCGTTCCGTTGAGAAGCACGAGAAGGATGACCATGGGAACAAGGCTGAGCCAGAAGTTGGGCAGCTTTTTCCCCGACCGCGCCTTCATCGCCTCCTCGTCAGCCGCGGTCGCTTCAAAGTGCTTGCCCTTCTTTTTTGCTCTGGCAACACAATAATAAATCCAGAGGAAAACTAAAACCATTTCAAACGCGGCGGCTATCATGCCGGGGACGAATGCCGCTGTCGTTTTGACCCCGAGGAACTGGGTGGGGATAACGTTGTGGGCCGCCGGCGAGCCCGGCATCATTCCGGTCGCGGTTCCCGCGCCGGCGAAATACAGTGCGGGGAGAAGATGGCGGGTAATGTCGGCCTTCTTGAACATTGAGAGCATAAGCGGGTACATCGCGAAGAAGGCGACGAAGACGGAGACTCCGCCGTAAGAGAGCAGGAAGCCCGCCAGGATTATGGCCGGGACTATCGCCTTTTCTCCAAGCTTGTTAATTATCCCCGTCGCTATCGAATCGGCGGCTCCCGACACTTCGAACAGCTTTCCGAATACCGCTCCCAGTATAAAGAGCCAGAAATAGCTGCCGAAATATCCGGCGATTCCGTTTACGAAATCATTTATCATTATCTGGGACACATCAATCTGCGCCGAAGTCAGAATGGCGGTTGTCACGACGATAAAAAGGGATGAGATGAGCGCTGTGAAAAAGAGAGGAACGCCTCTGAAAATCAGGAACATAACCAAGGCCAAGCCGAGAATCATCAGTATTACCTGCATAACTGAAACCCCTCCATTTTCTAAAAATATTTGCGATAAGAACGGCTGCTTTTCGCTTCCCCTATAAAAATGCGCCTCCTTTCATGCAAAAAAGATACTTAAACGTTTTTGTACAAAGTGCATATCAATAACAGGCATAATAACTGCCATAATTTTCTATTTTTTGTTATATTAATGACTTAGCCAAACTAGGGAGGGAAGAAAAATGATTAGCACTAATCGCTCAGAAAACGAGCATTTCATGCGTGATGCGGACGGCAGAGAGGACCAGCTCATAATTCTCATTTTGAAGAAAATGAACAGTGTTTACGCAGGCAGGCTTCTCTATTTTGTTGAACTCGCCGGACTGCCCGGTATTCTATTAATACTTAGCGCGGTGATATATTATGTCTTGAAAAACAGGCTAGGTCCAACTTTTCTTATAGCTCCGTTGGCAGTCTCGGCTTTTACAGTTCCAAGCGTCGCCGCCAATCTGCAGATGCGGAGACAGAATTCGGGGATAAAATACGATATCAGAAAATACGGGGAGCACTTTTTAATCGGGAAGGCGGTATGTATCGCAAAAAATGAAAAAACCTCTTTCCTTGGAAAGAGGCTTTACAGTCTGAGCGCAAAGCTCCCCGGAGGCAGAATCCTCGAAAACATTCCGGTCTTTGGTCCGCATTACCAAAGCTTCAAGGAAGGGAAGGAGCTCTGGCTCGTAAAATCCTCAAACGAACAGTCGGAGGTGCTTTTCGCGCTTCCAAAGTATGTGCTTCAGCCGTCAGCAAAGACTAAGAAAACTCAGGAAGTTCAGGCAGCGGCGGATATCGGCGGCCTACTAAGGCCGCTGAGCGAAGAGGACAGAAAAATCGCGCTGGATTTTAATATCCACAGAAACAGGCAGAGAATCAGATACTACGGCAGAGCCTACCTCATATGCCTTGTTTGCTCTCTCGCCTTTTTTGTGACGGCGCTTGTACAAAACAGCAGGTACATTAATCTTTCAATTGTCGTTTTGTGCTGTCTTGCAGCCGCTATCATTATGTACTTGCTGGAATCACGGCAATTTAATAAAATGATTTCGGACAAAAGGTCCGGGCTTTACTGTCTTGACGCAAAGGTATCAAGAAAAGCGGCTGATAACGGGAAGTACATAGAAATCGAGGACTTAAACGGAAATAAAATCTACCGCTCGACGGCTCCGGAAGATTACAGGATGCTTGAAAAAGGCAGCCCTGTGCTTCTGATTTACAGAGACGGAAGGGATAAGCCCATAATCTGCTTGAAGAATCCGCCCGAACCTGAAAAGGCTAACCAGTTTAACTGATATGCAATAAGATAAAAACCGAGAGGAGTTTTTAGATGCAATTTAAATTCAGGCTTGCCGGTGAAAAGGACATCCCTCGGCTGACAGAAATACGTACGGCGTATTTAAGCGAGGAGCACAAGGGTCTAAGCGAAGAGCAGGCGCGCGCAATCAAAGCGCAGCTGCCGGATTACTTTAACAGGCATTTAGGCCGCGATTTGCTCGTCTTTGTCTGCGAGGACGGGGACAAGATTGTCTCTTCGGTTTTTCTGCTGATAACGGAAAAGCCCGCGCACCCGCACATAATCACCGGGCTGACCGGCACGGTGCTGAACGTCTACACCCTGCCCGAGTACCGCAGAAGGGGGCTCGCCGGGAGTCTATTGGAGATGGCAATCGAGGAAGCAAGGCGCAGAGAGCTCTCCTTCCTTGAGCTCAAGGCGACGAAGGCCGGCTTCTCCCTGTACCGCAAACTCGGCTTTGTCATCAACGAATCGGAGTATACCCCGATGAAATACCGGATTGTGGAGGCTTAATGCAATCACCGCCGTGAAGCTTACGAAATATGATAGTAGAGGGAGCATAGCCCCCGCGCCTTGGAAATCCGGCCGTATGGGCCGCGCCGTTTCAACGCGGCGCGGCGGATTTGTAAATAGAAATGTTCAAGGTAAGATAAGAATGAAGATTAATAAAGCAATTCTGACCAACAACCTTTGCTATATCGAGGGCAAAAGGCAGGTGCCCTCCGGGGTCATGGTGCACAGCACGGCGACGCCCGGCGTTATGGCAAAAAGCTTCATACCAATCTGGAACACTCCGAAGCCGGGCGGCCAGGAGGTCTGCGTCCACGCCTTTTTGGACGATACCGGAGTGTATCAGACCCTTCCCTTCGATATGGTGGGCTGGCACAGCGGCAGCGGAGCTCTCGGAAGCGCCAATAACCGCGGCTATATAGGTTTTGAGATTTGCGAGCCGAAAGACCTCTCCGATAAGCAGTATTTCAATACTGTAAAGAATTTGGCCGTAGAGTTTGTCGCTTACCTGTGCAAGACCTACAATATCCCGCCGGAAAAGCCGGCCGTAATTTCGCACAAGGAGGGCCATCAGCTTGGCATAGCCTCGAACCACGAGGACATAGACCACTGGTGGCCGAAATACCACAACTACACGATGGATAAGTTCAGAGCGGAGGTAAAAGCCCTGCTGCTAGGGGCAAACAGCGAGGAAGAGGATATGAAAGAGCCAATCTACAACACGCCGGACGAAGTGCCGGAATACGCAAGGCCGACCATTCTGAAGCTCATCAGCAAAGGCTATCTGAACGGCGACGGCAAAGGGAACTACGCCCTTAGTCTCGATATGATAAGAATCTTCGTAATCCACGACCGGATGGGCCTGTACGACAAATAGTCCAGTTTCAACGCCCTTCGGTGCGCGGAAAACACAAAGGGGAGGCCTTTTCAGGTCTCCCCTTCATAATAAAATGACTTGCAAAATGGACAATCTCAAATGTAAAAGCTCTTTTTATAATTGCCAACCAGTGGCTGATTATCTCTGCCGCCTTTTCTGGCCTTCATGCGTCGTTCATATAATTCCGCTTTTATTAAACAGGCTAAAGCATATTGCCGGGCGCCGGGCTCGTCAACAATCGCTCTCAACGCCGGCGGTCGGCAAATAGCCGCGCGCACCTTACCTGTTCCTTGCATTGTATAGCCGAAACTGTATACAATAAATATGCTCCCTTCGATTCAATACCAGGAGGTGCCGCTATGGCTTCCCACAAAACGGTCATCACCTTCGGCATGGTAGCGATTCCGATTGCAATGTACACCGCGACGCGGGACAACGACATTCACTTCAACCAGCTTCACAAGGAGGACGGCAGCCGGATTCGCTACAAAAAGACCTGCGCGCACTGCGGCAAGGAGATTGCGCCGGAGGACATCGTAAAGGGCTACGAGTACGACAAGGACAAGTACGTCGTGATTACCGACGAGGAAATTGAGAAAATCAAAACCGAAAAGGAAAAGTCTATACAGATACTTCATTTTGCCCAGTTAAACCAGATTTCACCCGTCTACTACGACAAAACCTATCAGGCCATACCCGAAAAGGGCGGCGAGAAAGCCTTCGAGCTTCTCAGGCTCGCGCTTCTCAGCGAGCAGAAAGTCGCCATAGGCAAGACGGTGCTCGGCACAAGGGACACGCTGATGGCAATAATTCCGCGCGAGGACGGCGTCCTCATCTCCACGATGTTCTACGCCGACGAAATCAAGGAGCTGCAGAAGCAGTACAGCAGGCCCGCTGTCTCCGAGGCGGAGCTCAATATGGCAAAGCTGCTCATAAACTCGATGGACACGCCCTTCGACCCCTCGAAGTACAAGGACGAGTATCAGGAGAAGCTGCGCGCCCTGATTGAGAGCAAAATCGCCGGCAAGGAGATAGTGGCGCCCGAGCCCGAGAGCCCCGGCAAGGTCATCGACCTTATGGAAGCGCTTAAGGCCAGCGTCGAAAAGGCTCAGAGAGAAAAGGTAACAGCATAATGTCTATGAAGCTGCTTGAATACAACGAAAAAAGGGACTTTTCCGCCACCGCGGAGCCGGAGGGCAGAGAGGAAGCGAGCGGAGAAGAACTTAAGTTCGTCGTCCACCACCACCTTGCCCGGAGCGACCACTACGACCTGCGCCTTGAATGGAACGGGGTCCTTTTGAGCTGGGCCGTGCCCAAGGGCCCCTCCTTCAACGTCAGGGACAAGAGGCTCGCCGTCCAGGTCGAGGACCACCCGCTTGAGTACAGGAACTTCGAGGGCACAATCCCCAAGGGCGAGTACGGCGGCGGAACCGTGATGATTTGGGACGAGGGCTTCTGGGAGCCGCTCGGGAACGTCGAGGACGGGCTGAGCGAAGGCTCGCTCAAATTCACGCTCAAGGGCAGAAGGCTCAAGGGGAACTGGGCCCTTGTGCGCATGAAGGCAAAGGAGGGCGAGGCCCATAACAACTGGCTGCTCATTAAGGAAAAGGACGAGTTTGCGAGAGAGGACGACGGGATAGGCGGGTTTAACACCAGCGTCCGCACCGGGCGCACAATGGAGGAAATCGAACAGGGACAGAATGATAAGTTCGCCAAAAACCCCTTCGACCGGGCGAACGTCCAGCTTGCAAAGCTCGTAAGTTCAATCCCTGAGGGGGACGACTGGCTTTTCGAGCTTAAATACGACGGCTACAGAATCATGGCTTTTGTTGAGGGCGGCAGCGTCCGGCTCGTCACACGAAACGGCCTGGACTTTACAAGCAGGTTCTGGCCCGTCGCCTCCTCCCTGCTTGATTTGGCCGCCGGGAGGGCAATGGTGCTCGACGGCGAGATGGTGGTCACGGACGAGTCGGGCAAAAGCGACTTTCAGGCCATCCAGAACTACATGGAAAACCCCAAGCCGCACAGGCTCGTCTATGTCGTCTTCGACCTTCTCGCGCTCGACGGGGTCGATATCCGCAATCGGCCTCTTATAAAAAGAAAGGATACCCTGCTCTCGCTTATGCGAAACGCCCCCGGGAATCTGCATTACAGCCAGCACGTCATGGGCAGGGGCGAGGAGAGCTTCAGGGCGGCCTGCGAGCTCGGCATGGAGGGGATTGTCGGAAAGAAGGCGAACTCCATATACAGCGGCACGCGGAACGGGGACTGGATTAAGCTCAAGTGCGACAAAAGACAGGAGCTTGTAATCGGCGGCTACACGCTCTCGGAGAAAAAGGGAAGCGGGATAAGCTCGCTGCTCCTGGGCGCATACGACGGGGACGAGCTTGTTTACGTCGGCCGAGCCGGCACGGGCTTCAGCGAGGCGGTCGTAAAGGAGCTTTTGAATAAGTTTAGCGGCATTGAAAGGCCCGTCCCCCCTTTTAAATCCGCGCCCCCAGCCAGAGCCGGCGAAAAAATCACCTGGCTTGAGCCGGAACTCGTCGCGGAGATTAAATTCGCGGAATGGACCAAGGACAATCTTTTGAGGCAGGCAAGCTACAAAGGCCTGCGCACAGACAAGGAGCCGAAGAGCGTGAAGATGGAACTAACTGAGAGCAAAGTGAGTACCGGCGCGCCCGAAGAGCCCGAAACCAGGGCCGAGGCGGGCGGAGGGCTGATTATCGAGGGTGTAAAGATTACAAACCCCGACAAGCTGATATTCGAGGAGCCTAAAATCACAAAGGCCGACGTCGTGAGCTATTACGCCGCGGTCTCCGAGCGCATGCTGCCCTATGTCAGGCGCAGGATTCTGAGCATTGTGCGCTGCCCCAAGGGAGTTTCGGAGTCCTGTTTTTATAAAAAGCACCCCGGGCCGGGCGCGAAGGGCATCGTAACAATCCCCGTCGCCGACAAGGACGGGAACAGCGAGGAGTATTTCTACATTGAGGACAAGGCCGGGCTTGTTTTCGAGGCGCAGATGGGCACGCTCGAATTCCACACCTGGGGAAGCAGCGTCGACGAGCTTGAAAAGCCCGACATGATTGTGTTTGACCTCGACCCCGACGAGGGAATGGGCCTTGATATGGTACGCCGGGGCGTGAGGGATTTGCGGGACGTCCTCACCGAGCTTTCGCTAAATTCCTACCTGAAAACAAGCGGCGGCAAGGGCTATCATGTGGTCGTCCCGCTGAGGCCAGCCGCTTCATGGGACACAGTGCACGACTTTGCAAGGCGCGTGGCCGAGCTTATGGAACAAAAGTGGCCCGAGCGCTACACGAGCAACGTGAGGAAAATAAGCCGGAAAAACAAAATCTTCATCGACTGGATACGAAACGGCAGGGGCGCAACGAGCATAGCCCCCTACTCCATAAGGGCCCGCAAGGGCGCGGCCGTCTCCATGCCGATAACATGGGACGAACTCGATTCAGTCGCCCCAAACGGCATAAACATGCAGGAAGCCCTGCGCAGAATCGCCCAGCCCGACCCCTGGAAGGGTTTCTTTGAAAACGGGCAGCAGCTTAGGTGAGCGGGTGCGGCAGGCTGAAAATCCTTCCTGACAGTTGCTAACTTAGCAAATGTGCACCCAGAGAGTAAAACACAAAACCCTGTTGCCGCTTGGCAACAGGGTTTTGTGGCACGCCCGGAGGGACTCGAACCCCCAGCCCTCAGAACCGGAATCTGATGCTCTATCCATTGAGCCACGGGCGCGTATTTAATTATCTGAAATATTTACAAGACTAAATACTATAAAAATTGGCTTATTCTACATTATTATCATATTATTATCTAATCGCTCAGTTAAATATTGCTAACGAAACTTAAATGCATTATAAAGCTAAACAAGTTTAACACATAATCTTAATTCTTTCAAGATAGATATTTAAAAGGGGGGACCTGCTTTCCTTTTATAGCCCGCTTACTTCAGGCTCCTCTATGCTTTTCTAAAAAATAGCCAGCTTATTACGTCGTAATAAGCTTGTTTTTATATTTGTATATATAGAAGCTTGATACTTAGTTCCACTTAATTTCTCCATTTTGTGGCAGTTGCTTAGCAACAAAACCTATGTATTTCACCATATCGCAAACGAAAATAATAAAAGACCAATTCCTAATAATATCAGTATCCAAATTCCAAAGCCTACAACACAGCCCTTTGCTACCTTTGGTTTCTTAAAAAAGAAATATATTATGGCAATCAATATAAGAAATCTTAAAATATCCACTAAAACATCCATTTATTACTCCCTTGAATAACCGTTTATATGTGCTATGTTCCAACCGATCCATTTATTGATATTACTGGTTCTTTGATGTTAATGTATCATCACACCCTGCCGAACTAAGTTCTGGTTTACTACTCCCATTCCTTCCAGACCTCGGGGCAGTAGCCTACCGTGGCCTTTTTGCCGTTACGGACAATCGGGGTTCTTATTAAATGCTGGTTTTCAAAGAGCTTTTGCTCCATATCGGCTCTGTGCGCAAGATAGCGGATGTTCTCCGCCCCCTTCGCCTCACTGTCGAAGAGCGCCTCGAAGCCTACGGCGGCAAGGACGTTTTTAAACTCGCCCGCGCTCATGCCGTACTTTAAAATATCCACATACTGGTACTTTATGCGGCGCTCCTTGAAATAGCGCTCGGCCTTCTTCGTGTCAAAGCACTTCGATTTCCCGAAAATCTGTATGTTCATCGCGCACTCCCCTTTTCAATTATTCTAACAAATCGGAAGCCCGTTTACAAATATGTTTTTCGCCCTCAAAGCGACATCTTCCTTGAACTATCGACGGTTTTATGCTTTAATTGTATCAAAACCTTCGGGGGTGCCTATATGATAGAAAGGCTTGTAACGGGCAAAACCCTGCCCGAGGCTTACCACAGGGCGCTTGTGGAGCTCTATGAGTTCGGGGAGCTCTGCGACTGCCCGGACTACAACACAAGGCAGAAGGAGCTTTCGATGACGCTCTTTGTCGAGGAGCCGACCGCGGAGCCGATGATAAGCAAGCTGTTCATCGGCGGCTTTCTGGAGCTTGAGCAGTACCGCCAGGAGATACTGGACGGCATACTCGATTTCGAGGTCGAGCGCGGGAACTGGGAGTACACCTACCACAGCCGCATCGCCGAGCAGATGCCCTTCATTCACAAGGAGCTAAAGCGAAACCCCGACTCCCGCCGCGCCGTAATCGACGTGCGCGACTGGAAGCACGACACGCGCGAGGGCAACGACTCCCCCGCCTGCCTGCAGCATATACAGTACTTCATACGCGGGGGCAGGCTCCACTGCAAGGTGCTTTTCCGCTCCAACGACGCTGCGAAAGCGACTTTCATGAACGCCTTCGCCCTCATCCTGCTCCAGGAGCGCCTTGCTCAGGAGCTGGGCGTCGAAATGGGCACCTACACGCACAGGGCAAACAGCTTCCACGCCTACGAAAAGGATTTCCACCTGCTTGAAAAGTATGTCGAGGCGATACGCGGCGGAGATGAAATAACCTACAACTACCGCGGCGAGTGGGACGAGCTTATGGAGGAGGCAAAGCCCGCAATAGCGAAAAAGATTGAGGAACTGAAAAACAGATAGAACAGCGACGGGCCGCTCAAAGCGGCCCGTTATTGTTTCAGGGGTTCACGGTCGCCTCAGGGCTCTGGTCGGCCCCCGGGCCGTACTTCTGCAGAAACGGGATTTCAAGCCTTACGCCCTCGGGCGTGTAGACGATGTACTTCTGAAAGCCGAAGAATACCACAATCGACAAAAGTATTAAAACGGCCAGCAAAATGCCCAGCACCGTGAGCGCCACTTTAAGAGGCCGGCGCTTCTTGTATACTTTTATTTTCTTCTCTTTCTGCCCGCCCAAAGACCTATCCCCTTTCTCGGGCTCTCTATCTGCCCTCAATGTCCATAATCTTCCTGACGCGTCTCTCGTGGCGGCCTCCCTCAAACTCTGTGTTCAGAAATATCTCGACTATTTTAAGCGCAAGGCCCGCGCCGACGACGCGCGCGCCGATGGCGAGCATATTGGCGTCGTTGTGCCGCCTTGCCATCTCCGCCGAGAAGCAGTCCGAGCAGTTGGCGCAGCGAATGCCCCTGACCTTGTTTGCGGCCAGGCTTATCCCTATGCCGGTGCCGCAGATAAGTATGCCCTTGTCGCACTCGCCCGAGGCGACCGCCCGCGCCGCGGCCTCGCCGAAATCCGGGTAATCGCAGCTGTCCTTCGAGTATGTGCCGAAATCCTTGTACTCAATGCCCTTTTCCTTTAGATAGGCGATTAGCTCCTGCTTAAGTTCATAGCCGGCGTGATCGCTTCCCAATGCTATCATTTGTCAAATCTCCTTACAGTTTTATAAATTCAGGCTTTCTTTTCTTGAAAACCGTAACGTACTTAAATCCGGCCTCCCGGAGAAGCTCGCAGGCGTCCTCGATATTCGCCCCGACGTCTTCCGGCCTGTGGCTGTCGCTGCCGACGGTTACAATCTCGCCACCCGTCTCACGGTAAAGCTTCAAGACCTGGATTTCGGGGAAGGTGCCGCCCGTCGAGTCGCGAAGCCCGGAGGTGTTAAGCTCAATACCTTTACCGCTCTGGATTAAGAGCTTAAACAGCTCCCTGAGCCTGTCTTCCTGCCCCTCAAGGCCGATGTCGAAGCCGCGCCGCTTCATATATCGCTTTGTGTAGCCGAGGTGCCCGATTACATCGAAAAACCCGAGCCTTGCAAGCTCAAAATGCTCCTCGATGTACTTGTCAACAAGCTCCCGGCACTCTTTTTCCTCCTTATACCTGATGCAGAAAAAGTCCGGGCAGCCCCTTACATTATGCAAAGAGCCTATCACGAAGTCAAGCTCCCCGGTCGAGGCTATGCTGCCTGCAAGCTCAGGCGAGTGGTTGGCTTCGCCGAACTCGATGCCGAGCCTAAGGTCGATGCGCCCATCGAGCTTTTCCACCGCGCGGGCGTATTCCTCCTTAATCCTTTCCCAGTGGGAGAAGCAGTCTGGGTTGAAGCCACCCGTTTCAAAATGGTCTATGTCCACGTGGTCCGTGATGCACATTATGGAGACTCCCTTTTCGGCGCCGGCAAGCGCCATTTCGTAAACGCTTGCGGTCCCGTCGTCGGAGCAGTAGCTGTGCGTATGGAAATCAGTCAGAATCATGTCTTACCTCTTCGTATTGTCGCTTATTAAAACTAGAACGGCCAGGCCTCAGGTATCCAGCGCAGGAAGTTTGTCGTGTACCACTGCGGGACCGCGACGCCCGTGAGCACCGGATAGAAGGCGGCAAAAAGAACAAGCGCCGAGGCGGTGTACAGCAGTATCGCCCTCTTGTACCCCCCTTTTCGCCTTTCGTACATTATATTAAATGAATAGCACAGGGCTAGGACAAGGAAAATCGTCGAGGGGAAGTAATGGTATATGAAAACTATGCGCGAAACGGCCATCCAGGGTGCAAGCTGCGAGAGATAGCCGATAATTATGAAAAGCGCCCTTCCGCCGCCGCGTTTTATAAAACCCATAAACACATATATAAGCGCAATCAGGCCGCCCCACCAGACCACCGGGTTCCCGAAGGCGCCGAAGGCCGATTTGGTTCCGTCAGGGAAATACTCAAGATAATAGAGTATCGGGCGTATGCTGAGCAGCCACGAAAACCAGGGCGAGGAATAGGGGTGCTCCGCCACGAGCTTGCTGTGGTAACTGAACATAAACTTCTGGTTGTCCAGAACTATCCTGAGGTACTCCCCGCTTGTGAGCATGCCCTCGCTGATAGACATTCCCTTTGCTAGACCGTAGGGGATATAGGAGAGATAGTAAATCAGGGCGGGGACGATTATAAACGAGAGTATGGAAAAGAGCACGGTGTCCATTTCATACAGGAAAAACTCCCGGCCCCTGCCGCTTTTTACGTAATATCTGCCGCGCAAAATCTGCCTTATGAGCCAGAGAATCGCAAGGCCCGCGCCGCCGTAAATCACTATCCACTTCGAGGCAGCGCCCAGCCCGAAAAAGAGGCCGGATAGAAACAGCGGCAGCGCCGTTTTCCTAAACGGCGCCTCCAGATCCTGGGCGATGTAGCGGTACATAAAAAGGTACATGCCGAGAATGAAGAACACGCCGTAGGTGTCGATTGTGGCTATGCGCGTCTGCACAAAGTGCATGAAGTCGAAGGCAAAGAGCGTGGTGCCGCAGGCCGCGATGAGCGTCCTGCCGAAAAGGTTCTTGAGCAGGACATACATAATCGGCAACATCAGCACGCCGAAGAGCGTGCCCATGAAACGCCAGCCGAATGGCGTCATTCCAAAGAGCCTTATGCCTATGCCTATTATAATCTTGCCAAGGGGCGGGTGCGAAACCTCGTAGGGCTCTACGTTTCTTATATGCTCGTAAGCCGTCCTTGCGTGGTATATCTCGTCGAAATAGGCGCTGTTTAAATAGCTCGGCGCCTCGGGAACGAGCTCCTGCTCGTCTAAGAGCAGCCCGACGGCTTCCGGAAACTCGATTCTGGACGCGTCAATCAGCTTCCCCTCTCCGTCGAAGAGCGCCAGCTCCCCCATCTCGAGCGGAATATTTTTCGCCCAGATTTGGATGTATTTCATCGTGGCGGGCTCAAAGTCGACGTAAAGCCAGTTGAAAAGCTTGGCGTAGCTCTGCTCAAAGCTTACGGTCTGAGACCAGCGGGCCCCGTCCTCAGACCAGCGAAGGGCGTAGTTTCCGGTATGCAGCCCCGTGTAATACATAATCTCCGTAATTTCCGTAGGCTCGTCCAGCGTAAGGGTAAAGGTATAGTCCTCCCCATCGAAGCTGTAAAAGCTCTGGGGCGCCTTTTTGTCGCCGAGCCCCCAGAAGGCCACGACGGCGTAGACGGCCGTAATCGCGAGCATTATCCATATATCCCTGCGCTCCATCGGGTGGAGGCCGGGAAAGGACAGCGCCTTTCTCCCGACCCCGGCCTCCGCAGCCTCCGCGGGCGCGCCGCCGGGCTCATAGGACGGTATGGTCTTCTCCTTCTTCTCGAAAACATAGTAGGAAAAGAACATGAGAAGCGCCGCCATAAGCGCTATCGGGAAAATTATGGTCGGGGTTATATATTGTAAAATAAACAATTGAAAAGCCTCCAAACATCCTGCCGGGGCAGCTTATTGCGCTTTAAGGCACTCTGCCGCTTAAACGACAAAGCTTTTTACCCGCTAACACTAATATAATATCACAATAAAACAAAATCAAACAAAATCAAAAGAAAGTGCTTGCTTTAAGTCTGACATTTGTATTAAGTATATTATTACTGCCAGGCTGTAAAAAATTACAGCTTGACTTTTTGCGATTTTTGCTTCAAGCCTCTTTCTTTTGTGGCAAAACGTGGGATAAATTTCTAAAAATCGACTTTTTTCAGGTCAAAAGGAGCAGCAGCATGGACGGTTTGAAATGGTTTGAGAAAAGATGGTTTGTAAACTTAAAGATTAAAACCAGGCTCAAAATCTGCTTTTTGGCCGTTGCGGTAATCGCCGCCGCCATTGGCGTCGCCTCCATTCTGTTCGTCATTTCCAACAGGGTGCCGCATCGGGAGATCTTTGCGGCAGTAATAGGCCTTATCTCAATACTTGAAATCGCGTTCTCCTGGCTCCTTGCCGGAATAAACGGTTTCCTTGTCGTAGACCCGACTGTAAAAAACGAGAAAATCATATCCACACTGGCTACCGGCGACCTGCAAGCAAAAAAATTCATCAGAGAGCGGGACAGAATAACGAAAGACTTCCAGGACGAAATAGGCTCCCTGACGCGGAACCTCTCGAAGCTTATCCACTATATGAGAGAAATAGAGGCCTGCATCTACAAGGTATCCGAAGGCGATTTGAAGGTCGAAGTCCCCATCCGTTCGCCCGACGACCAGATAGGAAACGCCTTTGACAAACTGGTCAAGAACTTCCACGACCTTGTCGCCTCGATGGTAAAGGTGATAGAGAAGGTTACAGCAGGCGCGGACCTTGTCTCAAGCTCCAGCCAAGCTCTCTCCCAGGGCGCGACCGAGCAGGCCAGCGCCATCCAGCAGCTTACAGCCTCGCTTGAGCAAATCGCCTCTCAGACCCGCCTCAACGCGGAGAACGCAGAGAAGGCGAGCGCCCTCGCCATGAAAACGAGGGAGAACGCTCTTCAGGGCAACGGTCATATGAAAGAGATGCTCGGCGCCATGGAGGAGATTACCGTCGCCTCCAAGAACATAAACAATATCATCAAGGTCATCGAGGACATCGCCTTCCAGACGAACATCCTCGCCCTGAACGCTGCGGTCGAGGCCGCGAGAGCCGGACAGCACGGCAAGGGCTTCGCCGTCGTCGCCGACGAGGTAAAGAACCTCGCCGGAAAGTCGGCCAACGCCGCTAAGGAGATAACCGAGCTGATTGAAAACTCCATTGCAAAGATTCAGGCCGGTTCCCAGATAGCGGACCAGACTGCCGAAGCGCTGAACAAAATCGTGGAGCAGATTGACCGCGCCGCAAGCCTCATCCACTCCATCGCGGAGGCCTCGCGGGAGCAGGCAAACGGCATCGAGCAGGTCAACATCGGCATATCCCAGGTGTCCCAGGTCGTGCAGAACAACGCGGCCGTGGCCGAGGAGAGCGCCGCCGCAAGCCAGGAGCTTTCCTCCCACGCAACCCAGCTTATGCAGCAGGCGGCGCTTTTCAAGCTTAAAAGCTGACCGCACGGCATAGACATATCAATTCAAACGCTTACTTACACAGGCAGGGCATATTATCCGCCGCGGCGGATAATATGCCCTTTTTTAATCCTTTACAGCAGCCTCTCGTCGTACTTGAAGTTTTTAAAATACTCGCAGTTGATTTTTACCTCGTTGTATATCACATGGGCCTTCCCGATTGCGTCGCTGATTGCCACGGGGTCGACGTTCAGAAACTTGTAGGCGTTCTCGATTACGAAATCGGCCACCTCCTCGGCGGTGTATGCGGAGAAATTCTCGTGCATCTCAAATAAAAGCTCGGTAATCATGCCAATATAGGCCGTAGTAATCAGCTTGAACTTCGTTTCTTCTATCATCAGGCTGTATTCGTTTATATGGAGCTTAAAAAAGTGCTCCGTATTGCCCAGAAAAGACCTGCGCAGCACCCCCTCCCTGCCCAGCTCGACGATAAATCTCCTTATATTGGGATTTATGAAGAAAACGTTCCACCAATTCAGAATTTCAAGGGCGGACATTACCCTCAGCTCGTACTCCTCGGCGATAAGCAGGGACAGCACGGTCTTTACTTTAAGCTCATACTCCGCATGTATGCTCTCCGCTATGTTTTTCTTCCCCGTAAAGTAATATGTGACGGAACCCGGTGGGAGTCCTGCCGCCGTATAAATATCCTCGTAGCTTGTCTCGTTATAGCCTTTTTCGTAAAAAAGCTCTTTGCAGGTGTCCAAAATCAGAGCCTTTTTTTCTTCGGGGCTCATCTTTGCCACATTTGCCATGGAAGTCCCGTACTCCTTGTTCAATAATCAAACGGCCGAATCTCTTATTATTTTGCCTGTTCTTTTGCAAAATAGTATGGTTTTATATAAACAGCCATGTTCTTTTTCCAAACGTTATTTAGGGAAAAACCCCGGACGACCGCAGCCGTCCGGGGTTTGCTTTGAAAACCTAAAGCCCTCAATTTACAAACTAATCTTCACATAATCCGTATGAATCATCCTTGATATAATTTACAATCAAATCAACAAACTGGTCTTTTTTCTTTCTTTCAGGATGCCCTACACGCAGACACCTTATAATTTTGTTGTTAATTGTAATTGTAAACTCCCACCACGGCAAATTCTTCGCGCCAACAGGCTTACTCGTATATGCAACATTAACGAGGTTATATTCTTTAAATAATTCTTTTAAAAATTCATCATAATCATACCCGGTATAAAAAAATATGGTTGACGGATTAATTATAATTAATTCATTTAGAAATATCTTGTTTCGTATTATGCAGTTTTCTTTCGTTTCATAGTCAGTCTTATCTATATCATCTGAAGCATTACATTTTACTAAATTCGTAAAAGCAATCTTTTCCCAGGCATCATCTCCGTAAAGAGATTTGCAGATAGCATTTGTGTAACTCCAATAGTGATATCTACCAACAAACAGCTCGTCGGCGCGTTTTGTTGCGTCATGAAAAATATCATCTACAGGTAGTGATTTACAAGGGATACCTCTTGCGGTTTTTCCGACAAAAAGGACTTTGTATTCAGAGGTGCCAAAGTCTCTTCCTAACTGCCAAAGCGATATCGGCCTGGACAGGTTTGCCTTTTCTCTACATTTGCTGCAGATTGATTTTACTTCCGGAGCATTAAATATCTTCATATACATTTGAAAAACATCTTGCTCATTCATACTTGAAAACATCTATTTAAAATAGAAATCATTTTCGATTTTAACGATAATATTTGTCCTTTCATGATTCTGGTAATAGCTTTAGACGGAATAATACTGTAAATTAAGACATTTGTAAATATCAATAATAAAAACCAGTCCCTCTAGGAACTGGTTTTTGTCTGTTTATTGACTTATTATCGATGCCTAATTAGTTCAGGAAATCCTTCAGCTTTTTGCTCCTGCTCGGGTGGCGCAGCTTGCGCAGGGCCTTGGCCTCTATCTGGCGTATGCGCTCGCGGGTGACGTTGAACTCCTTGCCGACCTCCTCGAGCGTCCTCGCCTTGCCGTCCTCAAGGCCGAAGCGGAGCCGGAGAACCTTTTCCTCCCTCGGCGTGAGCGTGCTGAGCACGCTCAAAAGCTGCTCGCGCAGGAAGGTGAATGACGCCGCCTCGGCAGGCTCCGAAGCGTCCTCGTCGGGAATGAAGTCGCCTAGGTGGCTGTCCTCCTCCTCGCCTATAGGCGTTTCGAGCGAAACGGGCTCCTGCGCAATCTTCAGGATTTCCCTGACCTTTTCGACGGGCATATTCATCTCTTCGGCGATTTCCTCAGGAGTGGGGTCGTGGCCGAGCTCCTGCAGGAGCTGGCGCGACACCCTTATGACCTTGTTTATAGTCTCGACCATGTGGACGGGTATGCGTATGGTCCTCGCCTGGTCGGCTATGGAACGGGTTATCGCCTGTCTTATCCACCATGTCGCGTATGTCGAGAACTTATAGCCCTTCGTATGGTCAAACTTTTCGACCGCCTTGATAAGCCCGAGGTTTCCTTCCTGTATGAGGTCCAAAAAGAGCATGCCGCGGCCGACATAGCGCTTTGCTATGCTCACGACCAGTCTGAGGTTTGCCTCCGCCATACGCTGCGCGGCGGCCTTGTCGCCCTTGGCCATGCGCTCGGCAAGCTCGACTTCCTCCTCGGGAGTAAGCAGGCTTATCTTGCCAATCTCCTTAAGATACATTCTTACCGGGTCGTCGATACTGAAGCTGTCCGCAAGAGCGTCCGGGTCGACAAGGGTTTCCTCCTCAACCTCCTCAATCTCCTCGAGCTCCTCAAGCTCCGGGGCGATATCGTCCGGCAAATCGGCAAGGAAGTCCTCGTCGTCCACTATCTCTATGCCGGCCTGTTCGAGCATCTCATAAACCTTATCCACCTGCTCGGCGTCAAGGTTTAGTTCGTCCATGGCCTCAAGAAGCTCTTTAAGGGTGACCGAACCCTTTTTCTTCCCCTTATCCACCAGCTCGTTGATTTTATCATCAACACTGCTGTGCTGGTTTTCCTGTTTCTTAACGGCGTTCTCCTTCTCCTGGTTTGCCGCCTTTTCGTTGTTCTTTTTAGACATCTTTATCCTCCAAACCTTTTATCTCTCTATATTTGCGGCTTATCGCAAGCAGGTCCTCCTTCTTTTTAAGCTGCTCGGTCCTTATCACGTTTATGTAATCCCTCATCGCTTTTTCAGCGGTTGCCGCCGAAACCGGCTTTTGCATCAAAAGCGTAATATGTGAAATCTCATCAGGGGTAAAGTCTGCGGACATTGTCGCAATCGAAACGGTTTTATTCTCCTCATACCGATTCTTAATATTCTCAAATACCCTCCCTAAAAATTCGGATGAAAAATCTTCTTTTGTAAGCTCCGCGACTTCGCGCAGGAGCGAGGGGTCACCGAGCAGCAGAAGGCTTACAATTCCCTCTTCCGCCGCAGCACTAACGGGGTTTTCGTATCGTATTTTGTACGTTTTCGGCTGAATTATATTGACGGGTCTTGTCTCCTGCTCCAGCTTCCTCCTCTGTTCCTTGACATGCTTTGAAATCGCCCTTCTTATCTCCAGCTGCATCGCCTCGGGCGATATTCTCAGCTTCTCGGCGACGCGGTTGCCGTAAATCTCGCGGGCCACGGGGCTCGAGACGGTCGCGAGCATCTCGGACACCTCTTTGAGATAGGCCACCTTGCCGGCGTCGTCGCTAAGGTCATACTTCGCCTCAATCAGCGACAGCCGGTACTCGATGTGGTTGCCCATGCTGTTTAAAAGCGCTGCGAAGGCTCCCGGCCCGTGGCTGCGTATGAACTCGTCCGGGTCCTTGTTCCCCGGGACTCTGAGGACTTTTATCGCAACACCCAGGCGCTCGAGATGGTCGATGGCCCTCTCGGCGGCGGCGATGCCGGCTGCATCCGAGTCGTAGGCTATCACCACCTCCCTGGTGTAGTTCGAAATGAGCCTGGCCTGCTCCTCGGTCAGGGAAGTGCCTAGCGAGGCGATGGCGTTGTCAAAGCCCGCCTGCCTCAGCGTAATCACGTCGACATTCCCTTCGACGAGAATCAGCCTCCCGAGCTTTGTTTTCTTTGCAAGGTTCAGGCCGAACAGAAAGCGGCTTTTATTGAATAATATCGTTTCCTTTGTGTGGACAAACTTTCTCTCGCTCTCGTCGTCCGTCACCCGCCGCCCGGAAAAACCCACCACGTTTCCGCGCACGTCTATAAGCGGGAATATGAGGCGGTTCCTGAAGAAGTCGTAGATGCCTCCCTTTGAGCTCTTTACCGCAAGCCCCGCGTCGAGAAGCTCGGTTTTGGTATATCCCCTTCGCTGCATCTCCTCGCAGAGGGCGTCCCAGGAGTCGGGCGCGGCGCCGAGCCCGAAGGTCCTGACCGACGAGGCTGTAATTCCCCGCCTAACAATATACTCGGCGACGGCCCTGCATTGCGGCTTGCCGAGGTTTTCGTGGAAAAACCTCGCCGCCTCGCGGTTCAGCGAAATGAGCCTCTCCCTCTTGCTTCGTATTTCCCTGTCTTCACTGTCGTCGGGGACCTCCATATTCACCCGCTTGGCAAGGAAATGGACGGCGTCAGGAAAAGAGAGGTTCTCGATTTCCATGATAAAGCTGATGACGCCGCCTCCCTTTCCGCAGCCGAAGCAGTGATATATCTGCTTTTCCGGCGAAACGCAAAAGGATGGGGTTTTCTCGCTGTGAAAGGGGCAAAGGCCAAAGAGATTGCGTCCGCTGCGCCTGGTCAGGTTAACATAATCCCTTACGACGTCCGTAATCTCGTTTCGCGCAACCAGTTCCTCAAGGAAACGCTCGGGAAACGCCAATCGTCCTCCCCCTTCCGTACATATTTTCCAGAAAATTGAAAGTTTATGCGAGGCTTTTGAGTTTATTATTCAGATTTCGGCGCTCAAATACACCGAAAAGCGAGCATTGCCTTATATTACCTTATCTGCCAGGCGGTTGGAATGAAAATCTCGCTGTATATGTAAATCGCGTACTTGTCGGTCATGCCCGCGACATAGTCGCAGACGGTCCGCTCGAGCCCCTCGCGCTCGGAGAGCTTCTTGTAATCCGCCGGCAGTTTGTCGGGATTTTTTATATAGTATTCGTAAATCCCGCCGAGGATTCCATCCACCTTTGCCTCCTCGCCCTTCGCCTTCGGGTTCTTGTAGACCTTTTCAAACATAAATTCGCGGAATATATCGACCGCTTCCTGGACCTCGGGGCTCATGCTGAGGTCGTTTTTTCCGAAGCTGTTTTCGATAAGGTCGGTGGTTATCGTGTTTATCCTCGCGCTGTGGGACTCCCCGAGCCTCTTTCTGACTATCTCGGGGAGGTCTTTCTCCGTGAGGATTCCGGCTCTTATTGCATCGTCGACATCGTGGTTTATGTAGGCTATCTTGTCGGCAAGGCGCACGCACTTTGCCTCGAGGGTGTCGTTCGGCGCGCCGTTGGTATGGTTGAGGATTGCCATGCGCACCTCGTATGTCAGGTTGAGCCCCCGGCCGTCTTTTTCAAGCACGTCGACCACGCGAAGGCTCTGCTCGTAGTGCCGGAAGCCGCCGAAGAGCTTGTCTAACGCCCTTTCTCCGGCGTGGCCGAAGGGGGTATGTCCCAAATCGTGCCCCAGGGCCGCCGCCTCGGTCAAATCCTCGTTGAGCATGAGCGCCCGCGCGATTGTGCGGGCTATGCGCGCGACCTCGAGCGTGTGGGTCATGCGCGTTCTGTAATGGTCGCCCTCCGGCTGCAGGAAAACCTGCGTCTTGTGCTTTAAGCGCCTAAAGGACTTCGAGTGGACTATTCGGTCCACGTCCCGCTGAAAGCAGGTACGTATCGCGCAGGGCGGCTCCTCCCTCAAGCGGCCCTTGGACTCCGCCGACTTCACCCCGTAGGGCGAGAGCATGCTGCGCTCAAGTTCCTCTCTCATAATTCTTGGGCACTGCAAATCCCACCGCCTCCCCGCAGCTTATTTTTCTGGAATAACTTCATATATATATACGAAAATTTTTTACTTTTCCCTCTTTTTTTCTTAAAAATTTTTGAAAATTTAGGAGGGCGAAAACGCCCCCCAGAAAAGCCGAAAAATCTACCTTCGCGCAGCCTGCGCCTACAAGGAAACTATGCGCGCTATAGTGTAGAGCTCCTCCTCAATCGATTTGTGCATCTCCAGGGCCTCCTGGATATCGTAGTCGACCAGCTTGTCGCTCTGTATGCCGACGACCCTGTTGCCTATCCCCTTGCGCAGCAGGTCGACCGCGCGGTATCCGAGCCTTGTGGCGTTTACGCGGTCGAGCGCGCTGGGCGCGCCTCCGCGCTGAATGTGGCCGAGGACCGTAAGGCGCGTGCTCATCCCCGTGTTCTCCTCGATAAGCCTTGCGACCTCCGCCGAGGGAGTGCTGCAGCCCTCGGAGACGACCACTATATACTGCGTCTTCTCGTGCCTGGTTATCGCTTCGTATACCTCTGGCATCAGGTCGCAGCTGAACTCCGGGACAAGCACCGCAAGCGCTCCGGAGGCCGCGCCCACTTCGAGGGCAAGGTAGCCCGACCTGTGGCCCATTACCTCCACTACGCTGCACCTGTTGAGGCTCTCCGAGGTGTCGCGCAGGCGGTCTATCGCCTCTACCGCTATATTGCAGGCAGTGTCAAAGCCAATTGAGTAGTCGGTGCAGACGATGTCGTTGTCTATCGTGGCGGGCACGCCGATTGTAGGAAGGCCGTCATCGCTGAGCGCCTTTGCCCCCCTGAAGGAGCCGTCGCCTCCTATTACCACAAGCCCGTCGAGCCCGTTATCGCTCGCTACCTCTATCGCCTTCTTTATCCCCTGGGGCGTTGCAAACTCGGCGCTTCTCGCGGTATGGAGCATCGTGCCACCGCGCTGGATTATACCGGACACGCTCCGCATCCCCAGCGGAATCATATCGCCTTCCATGAGTCCCTTATATCCGAAACGGATGCCCATGACCTCTATGCCGAAATACAGGGCGGTTCTCACCACCGCTCGAATCGCGGCGTTCATGCCCGGAGCGTCGCCGCCCGAGGTGAGGACTCCGATTCTTTTAATCTTTTTCATATGAAAGTCCTCCGGATTCAAAGTTTATCGCATTCAAAAAGTAAATGAGCTGAAAAAGCTTCGTCTTACGACGAAACCTTCAAAATCTAAAATAGTTCAAATCAAGCCATTATCCTCGCTGCTTAAGTCCCTGCCTGCAGTATCTCTCGGGACTAGTAAAACGGTGTTTCGGCGAATAGTTTAACCGAAATATCCCCGCACATACGCGCGACGCCGCCGTTAACACTCAGCAAACTGCGGTTTGCAGGCCCTTTTCAGCTATCGGGCTCGGTTTATAAATAGGCGTTTATCTTGCTTTGAATTTTTTCCGTAATTTCGGGACGTTTTTTCTCAATATGGTTTAGGAAACTGCTTACCACGGCTTTTTCATTGGACAGGAAGCTTGCCGCCATGTGCTCCTTGCCCCCCTGGGGCTGCGGTTTAATCGGTATCAGCTTTATCCTTTTCAAATCGTCAAGAAACAGCTGCTCGGGCACCAGCGATATACCGAGGTTCAGCTCAATCATTGCAAGCATGGCCTCAGGACAATTAGAGTAAACAATTTCTCCCGGCATAATGTCAAACTGGAGGCAAAAACGGTAATTTGAGGTTCTCTCCAAAAAGCCGGCCTTCGCGGGGAAGAGAATTGTCTCGTTCTTTATCACGTTTCCGGTAATTTCCTCGCGCTCCGCGAAGGGATGCTTCTTGCTGACGGCCAGATAATATTTTGACACATATGTGGTTACGGTCCTGACATTATTGAGCTGGAGCAGCCTGTTTGCCGGGCCGAAGATGATGTCGCAGTTTTCCGTTATCAGGCTGTGCGCAAGGTCGTCATACGGATAGTGGAATAGTGAGATTTTCACATCAGGGTGCTCGGCTCTGAACGATTCTGCATACTCTATGGCAAACAGGCGGTCAAACCCCCCATAGCCTATGGAAATAAAGCCGTTAAAGCCCATCGCCGCGTCGCGCGCAACCTTTCTTGCGCGCTCATACTTGTCGACAATCACCCGGGTCTCCTCCCAGAAACGCTTTCCGGCAGGAGTCAGGGTAATCTTGCGGTTTGTCCGATTGAAAAGAGCGCAGCCCAATTCGTTTTCGAGCTGTGCAATGCACCTGCTCATAGCAGTCTGCGCTATGTTGCAGGCCTCGGCGGCTTTTGAGAAATTCAGGTAGCTGGCGGCATAGTTAAAGTAGATGAGCTTCTGAATGTTCAAATCATCACATCCTCTTATTTTGTTTAAAACAAACACTTCAGAGGGCCTGATATATAACAATTCTGTATGATATAACGCAAAACTGATATTTTACTTTCAAAATTTGCGATGCTATCATGAACTTGTCGATAACTAATCATAACATTTTGTATTATGCCAGTCAAGCGACGGCTCAACGGCTTTCCCAGCTGAACCGATTTGCGCGTATTCGAACACATACCCGAGAGGAGAGTTGCGATGAACCCATATCCGCATTTATTTAGTAGATTAACAATTAAGAACGTCACGTTCAGAAACCGCATTTTTGCCGCCCCCTGCTCCATGACCCCCTCCCGCGACGGCGGCGTCATGCGTTCACCCGATGAAAAGCAAATCCTTTACTTCGAAAACAAGGCAAGGGGCGGAGCCGCGGCGGTTACCGTAGCCGAAACTTGCGTTAGCCTGAAGTATGCGCCGCGGAAGCTGAATGTTGGAAATGTAGCTCTGATGCCGCCGGGGCGCAGCGGTCACAGAGATTATATAAAGGAGGCGGCGCAGATAGCCCGCCACGGTGCTGTGCCCTCCATACAGCTTTTCCACGCCGGCGATGTTACTCACCCCATGTTTTTGGAAGGCAGAAACCCCATAGGACCCAACGACTATGTAAGGGCTGACGGTGTGCATGTAATAGGCATGGACGAGGCCCTGATGGAGGAAACCTGCAAAGAATTTGCCGACGCCGCCCTCTTTATGAAGAACTGCGGCTTTAAAATGGTAATGATACACGGCGGACACGGCTGGCTGATTTCACAGTTCCTCTCCCCCGCTACAAACTGGCGTAAGGACGAATACGGAGGAAGCATTGAAAACCGCGCTCGTTTCCCGCTCAGGATTCTGAAGGCGGTCCGCGAGGCGGTGGGCGACGATTTCCTCGTAGAGCTCAGAATCAGCGGCGACGAGCACATGGAAAACGGCATCACACTCGAGGATGTCTGCGCCTTCGCTCAGATGGCGGAAAAGTACATAGACATTATCCATATCTCCGCCGGTTCGTATTACACAACGAACCAGTACACCTTCCCCAGCATCTTCCTCCCGCGCGGCTGCAACCTCGAACTCGCAAAAGCCGTAAAAAAGGTGGTCAAGATACCTGTAGCTACCGTCGGAGGTTACAACAACCCCGAGGAAATGGACAGGATAATACGCGACGGCGACGCCGATATCATCTATATGGCAAGGCAGCTTATCGCCGACCCGGAGACCCCCAACAAATGGCGCACCGGCCGTAATGACGAAGTTGTTCCCTGCACAAGATGCATGAACTGCCTCGGCAGATTCGACACCGGCGTCATGGGCTGCGACGTCAACCCCTCGGTTGGACATGAGCTTTACAATTTGAACCTGATGCTCCCCCCGCAGCACTCAAGAAAAGTTGTTGTGGTGGGCGGCGGCCCCGGTGGCCTGTCCGCAGCCTATACGGCCTGGGAAAGAGGGCATAAGGTCACACTGCTCGAGAAAGAGTCCCGCCTCGGCGGCACGCTCAACTACCTGGAGCACGACTGCCACAAGGGCGACCTGCTGGCCTACAGGGACCATATGATTAAAAAGGTCATGTCTTGTGGCATCGACGTCAGGCTGAATACGGAGGCTACCGTCGAACTGCTGAACTCCCTTGCTCCCGATGTGGTGCTTTGCGCCGTCGGAGCGGAGCCGATAGTCCCTCCCATCCCGGGGCTTAAGGAACACTCCATGACGGCAAAGCAGCTCCACTACTACGAAGGCAAAATCGGCGAACGCGTCGTCATAATAGGCGGCGGCCTCTCAGGCTGCGAGATGGGACTGAGCTACGCCAGACAGGGACACCGAGTCACCGTGGTGGAAATGGGTCCGAAAATTGCTCCGCAGGCCAACCATATACATAGGCCCGCAATACTGGAAGTCATGGAGGAGCTCTCCGACAACATCCGCTGCCTTGTAAACACCAAGTGCGTAAAGGTGGAGCCAAACGGAATAGAGGTTGAGGACAAGGACGGAAGGCATTTTATAGAGGCCGACACCATAATAAACGCGCTTGGCATGAGGCCTCGTTACGAACTGGTTGAGCAGCTTGCAAAGTGCAACGCGCCCTTCTTTGAGGCCTTCGGCGACTGCAGCGAGCTTGCTCAGGTGCGCGGAGCCGTACACGGCGGCTATTACAGGGCTATGAACATCAGATAAGCTCTGACAAAAATTCACGCCGAGGCAGAGCATGGGAAAAGCCGTGTTGACAGCGGTCTGAACAGCGCTTATGCTTATCTTTGGGCATTCTGCCCAATATCCGCAGTCGCTTTGCAAGAAGGCTTTACCGCACCCGGAATATGACGGATTTGCCCGCACGGTTTGTCCTCGACCTTTCTCTTATCAATCTGCAAACCGGCGGAGCTATACCCGGCAAAAATCCCGACAGCCATAAACATTGCAGTAACGATAGAATAAATGATTGTTGTCACATATTGGCCATAGAAGCGGCTGGTTTCTGTAAGTTAACGTCACTCCTTCTGGCGATGTGGGCTTTCATTCACAGAAGCAGTACATATCTGGCCGAGCTTGTCTCAACTTTCATTTAAATACGACTAAATTTTATATTTAATAAGGAGGTAAAAATGAAGATCAAAAAATTGACGGCGATCCTGCTTGTGCTGGCCATGGCCTTCACACTCGCCGCTTGCGGCGGCGGGAAATCCACTTCCACTCCCGCACCTACTGCCCCCGCACAGCAAACCCCGGCTCCCACGCAATCGAGCGGCTCATCTTCCGGCTATAAGCTCGATTGGAAAGGTTTCACCATCACGCTTGCGCATGACAATAGCACAACCCATCCGGCCTATAAGTATGCCGAGTACTTCAAGACGCTTGTCGAAGAGATGAGCAACGGGCTTATCACCGTCAACGTCTTCGGAGGCGGACAGCTTAGCAACGGCAACCCCAATCAGACGGTCCAGTTGCTTCAGGACGGACAGGTCAACATGGCTATCATAAACGGCCTCTCCACGCCTGAATGGGATGTATGGAAGCTCCCCTTCCTCGTTTCCACCCTTGAAGAGGCGCGCACCGTCATGGAGGGCAAGGGCGGACAGTACATGCTCGACTCTCTCAAGGACAACGGCATTCTGGGCATTTCCTACATGGATGTCGGCTTCCGCGTGTTCTCCGCTCCCAGGTCGCTGGCTAATGTCGCCGACGCGGCAAACCTGAAAGTCCGCATTGTCAACTCCGTTGCCTTCACTGCTTTCATCGAGGCGCTCAAGGCATACCCCGTTACGGTTTCCATCGGCGAGCTCTACACGGCGCTCCAGCAGGGCCAGGCAGATGCGCAGGAAAACCCCATCACGACCATCTACGGCCGCGCTTTCTATGAGGTAAACAAGTATATTACCCTGACCAACCACATCTGGACCTATTATATCTGGGCGGCAAACCTCGACTGGTTTGAGAGCCTGCCCGCAGAGGCTCAGGACATAATCCTTAAATGCTCTCGCAAAATGATTGAGGAATACAATGTCGCCGTAGCCGAGCAGGAGCAGGAAATGCTCCAGGCTATGAAGAATGCCGGAGCAGTCATTGTTGAGCTGACCGAAGACCAGCGCAAAGCCTGGGCCGAGGTTGGCAGAAGCACCCATGCAAAGCTCGTAAAGGATATCGGCGTGGACATTGTTGCTCTGTTCTACGAAGATCTTGGACTTGAACCCAACTGGTAATTCTTTTCTAATCGGGAACGGCGGCTTTCGGTCGGACCGAAAGCCGCCTCCCAGCAATAGGGTAATGGCCGGAGCAAGTTCGGCCCTGCTCCCGTCATATTTGCGGAGCGCTACGGGGATTTGTCTCCACATCTGTTATCCACCTTTAAAGCGAAGCCATGCGCATTCAAACTTTTTCGTTTAGAAGGGAAGAAAAAATGAAGGCGATAAAGAAATTTGACGAGGGGCTGTACGTCGTTGAAAAATACACGGCCATGACTATTCTTGTAGCGATGCTGGCTGTGGTTACCCTTCAGGTCTTAAACCAGTCTTTGCTGCACCTATCCATCACTTGGACAGAAGAAGTCTGCACGATACTGCTAATGTGGTTCATGCTAATCGGAGCCAGCATAGCAATTAAAAAAGGGTCCCAGCTTATTGTCGATTTCATCTTTATAAAAACAAAAGGATTGCTTAGAAAAATACTGGAAGTCTTTATAGCTTTGTTTACAATATTTACCTGCGCTTACATAGCAAGGTCCGGCTATTATCTTGTACAGACGCATATTAACCGCGGTCTTATTTACGGTATCACAAGAGCGCCTTACTGGGTCGCCTCTCTCTCCATACCCGTTTGCTTTACCCTCTGCACCATCAGAAACATCATAGTCTTTATATACACAATTTACGGATGGTCTCATACGGAACCCAGCGGCAAAGCTGAAGAAGGGGGGGAAAATAAAGCATGACAACCGTACTTCTGGTCGTATTTTTCGTCACGATGCTGGCATCCGTGCCGATAGTAATAAGCATAATAGGCTCATCCATCATTTCACTTGAGCTATTCGGAAATATAACCAAACACTTCATAGCTTCGCAGATTTTCGGCGCGATGGGAAGCTTTACGCTTATAGCTCTTCCGTTCTTCATGCTTGCTGGAAACCTCATGCTCAAGGGCGGAATTTCGGAGAGGCTCGTAACCTTCTGCGAGGCCTTACTTGGCCGCAGAACAGGCGCCATGGGCCTGGTTGCGATTACGGCCTGTATGATATTCGCCGCCATCTCCGGCTCCGGACCGGCAGCCGTCGCCGCAATGGGCATGATTATGCTGCCCATTATGAAGGAGCATAAGTACGACATGGGTTATGCCGCTTCACTTGTCGCCACAGCGGGAGGTCTCGGCATTATAATCCCGCCAAGCCTTCCCATGATATCTTACTGTCTTATGGCCGATATCTCGGTCGGCGCGATGTTTATGTCAGGCATCATCCCCGGCATAATGATCGGAGTAGCCTGCATGATTCTGAACTACTTCGTTGCGAAGAAAAAGGGCTTCGGCAAAGCCCGTGAACGCAAGCTCACCTTCAAAGAATTTATGAAGGCTATCAAGGAATCGATACTTGCGCTTTTGATGCCCATTATCATACTGGGCGGCATATACGGCGGCATCTTCACCGCTACAGAAGCTTCTTGTGTCGCCGTTGTCTACGGCCTTATTGTCGGAGTCTTCGTATATAAGAAGATTACTTGGAAGGTATTCAAAGAGATGCTCTTTGATTCCGCAAAGTCTTCCGGCGGAATGATGATGATATTCGCCGTCTGCAACGCCTTTAACTGGGTCCTGACGATACAGCAGATTCCTACAAAGCTCACTAATTTCATCACAAGTACGTTTACCACTGCTACCAGCTTTTTGTGGGCCCTGATTATACTCCTGCTTATTCTCGGCTGCTTTATGGCCGTTAACGCCGCGATTATCATTCTCACGCCGCTGCTCGTGCCCATTGCACACGCATACGGTTTCTCCCTCATACAGCTCGGCATCATCATGATCGTATGCCTGAACGTAGGCGGAATAACGCCTCCCTTCGGCGTGCAGATGTTCATAACCTCAAGCATTTCGGAAACGCCGGTTGAAAAGATGTTTAAATGGATTTTCCTATTCGTTGTACTTAACGTAATTATCCTTATCCCGCTTGTCGCGTTCCCCGAGATATCTCTCTGGCTGCCGCGCATCATGGGATTCACCATAAGCTAGAAAAGCTAAATCTATACCCATCAAAACTATTTCCTGCAAATTCCCGGTATCGCGCAAAAACTATTACACCGAGGTGCTTTTATGTTCACAAAAGAAGCCAAAATCGCCGAGAGGGACAGGAGGCTGGCTCTTCTCAACCAGCTCATGGAGAAGAACGGGCTGGACGCAATTCTGTTCACCTCTGCGGCTCAGCAGACCTTACAAATGGCTACAAAGTATATCACAGGTTATCAGCTCTCCTCACGCCGCGACTACATATTCATGAAAAAGGGCGAGATGCCCTATCTCATACTCTCAAACCTCGGCCAGCAATTCCACGCCAGAAGGATTTCCTGGCTTCCGGCAGAGAACATAGTGTGCGGCGACATGGAGGAGCTTGTAAAGAAGTTCATCTCCTCGCTCCCCGGTACCCCGAAGATAGGCACATATGAAACACGCGAGATGCCTGTCGGCATGTGGCAG
>ENA-OWOZ01000420-OWOZ01000420.1-bioreactor-metagenome-genome-assembly--contig:-NODE-420-length-55952-cov-20.524098_pt1 | contig 55952 bp, 60 predicted proteins | sample MGYA00238140_ERZ651804 | MGnify/ENA primary metagenome ERZ651804 (study PRJEB26910, sample SAMN07631232) | bioreactor metagenome | isolation source: Switchgrass digestor | place: USA: Dartmouth...
CAAACTTTACAAAATACTCCTTCTCCAATTCAGTAAACCTTCCCTTTTCCGGACTGTCCAAATCCAGTACTCCATATGTTTTATCTTTCTTTATAATTGGTACTACAAGTTCTGAATTGGAAGCTGCATCACAGGCTATATGCCCTGGAAACTTATGAACATCTGGTACCAGTTGTACTTTTCCTGTAACAACTGCTGTACCGCAAACCCCATTTCCTACTTTTATTCTATTGCATGCTGGCAACCCCTGGAAGGGTCCCAATACCAGTTCATCTCCTCTCAATATATAGAAGCCAGCCCAGTTAAGCCTTTCTACGCATGCCATTATTATTGCAGATGCATTGGATAGATTGGCTAAGATGTCACTTTCAGAGCTTAACTGTCCTTTTAAGAGCATACTCATGTACTTCAATCTTTCCTCATCATTCATATTTTTTATTGGATCAAGCTTAAACATAATTTCCTCCTGTTACTACTCAATTATAGTTATTTTCTTGGCAATACCCTGTACAGGATAGGATTCTGCCACTGGACCTTTAAACACAACTTCTACTGTAAGACCTGTTACTAGTTCCTCTGCGCTTACTTTCTCTTTTCCCATATATATTTCAGTATTCTCGTCTATAGTGATACTTGCACCATCATACATTGTATCTTCCTGTACTTTCCCTTCCACTAAAATCCCAGTAATAGACAAATCATCCTCTGTAGTATATATCTCCTTTATTACACCTCTTATACCTATGACATCTGCATCTTCTTCGTTGCACCCAACTATGACTAATGCTAATACAAACATTAAACATAGTATATATATCCTCTTCACCTAAAATCCTCCCAAAAAATTATCTAAGCAAGCTTCTTTGATCCATATTCCATCCAAATAATCCACCTGTGTGTATGAACAATATGTTTTCATGTTTATCAAAAGTTCCTTTTTTTATTTCCTCTACTAGACCGAACATAGCCTTACCTGTATATACAGGATCTAATATTATTCCTTCCAGTTTTGCAAGATGATTTATAAATTCTATTTCTTCTATACGACTTAATGCATAGCCCCTTCCTGAATATCCATCTATAATGTTCAAGTCCTCTCTATCTACTTCAATTTCCTTTCCTGTATAATATGATATCTCCTTTAATAGTCCAAGTACTATGTCTTTAAAATATTCACTGGTATCACATATATTGAACCCATATACTGTAGCATCGTTATTATTCACATAATTTCCATAATAAAGTCCTGAATAGGTGCCTCCAGATCCTACAGTAACAACTACAGCATCGAATTTAATACCTATTTCTCTCTCCTGCTCCAATATCTCTTCCATAGCATTTATATATCCTAAGGAACCTACTCCATTAGATGCTCCTTCAGGAATTATATAAGCATTGTGTCCCTGATTATTCAGTTCTTTCTTTATGTGCTCCATTATATTTTTTCTATCAAATTTATATTCATCTGGAGTTATAAATTTAATTTTCGCTCCTAACATCTTATCTAAAAAAAGGTTTCCCTCTACATGAGTATTTTCATTTCCCCTTAGTACAAGATATGCTCCCATACCAAGCTTTGCTGCTACTGCAGCTGTTGCTCTGCAGTGGTTTGACTGAATTCCTCCACAGGTAATCAGGTAATCGCATTTATTGCTTAATGCCTCTGCTACTGAATACTCAAGCTTTCTAACTTTATTTCCTGATACTTCAGTACCAGTCTGATCATCTCTTTTTATGTATATATTCTTCCCTAATTCGCTACTTAATCTATTTAACTTTTCTATTTTTGTAGGAAGATTTGCAAGTCTTATTCTTTTTATATTGTCCATTTTAAAACCCCCTTTTGTAATTATCAATGGACAATTGACAGCTATCCAGGACATTCTTTTGAATTATTTCAATTGAACTCTGTCAACTATCAATTGTGATGATGTTAATTATATCATATCATATATGTTTTTTAAAATAGTTACAAATCTGTTACTTATATTGCTTTTGCAATTACAGAACCTATTATAGTGTATAATATATTTAAAAGCAGAAGAAAGGAATAGTAAAATGTCTTTGAATGAAAAAAGAAGAGGCTTTGTTTCTGAAGACATCAGATGGTTTTCTGAAGAATCACTAAAAACTTTAAAAATTGCTCAGGAGGAAATTCAATGGCTATTGGATAGAGGGTACAATATGAAATCTGTAATTCAATTTGTAGGAAATCATTACTTATTATCCTTAAGGCAAAGAGCAGCTCTCCAAAGAGCCACTTCACCAAAAATTGAATATGAAATCAGAAAGAATAAGCTCTACCCAATAGAACTTGCCAAGGAAGGTCCAATTCACATAGATGGATTCAACCTCATAATAACCCTTGAAGTAGCTTTATCAGGAAGTATCCTCATACTGGGAAGAGATGGGGTTATCAGGGATTTAGCAGGATTACGGGGAACCTATAGAATCATAGATAAGACAGATAAAGCCTTAAATCTAATTGGTATGGCTTTAGAAAATCTAAAAGTCCCCGAAGTTGTATTTTACTTAGATTCACCAGTTTCCAATTCTGGAATGCTTAAGAAAAAGATACTGGACTGTGCATCTAGCTGGAAATTAAACGTAGAAGTAGAGCTAGTACCAAATAGCGATGTAAGTCTTTCTAAAATGAACAGGGTAGTAACTGGAGACTCTATAATTTTGAATAACTGTAAAGGATGGTTTAATTTGGGCACAAAGATTATAGAAGATTACGTAAATAATGCCTGGATAGTGGATTTAAGCTAAAAAAGATGGCTATAAGCCACCCTTTACTCTGGAAATCTTAAATCATCCTTAAGCCCTTTTATAACTTCTTCAAGAAGTTCATAATCTATAACATAGTTAAGCTTATTTTTTCCCTTATCAAACTTTATTATCTTTGAGGTAAGAAAGTTGTTTATATGATAAGAAATAGTTGCACTGGATACACCCAATTGATTAGCAATATTTTTTACAGAAGTTTCTCCTTCGGCAATTAATTTAAGCACCTCATACCTTGTCTTATCTCCTAAGTTCTTAAATATTTGCACCCTTTCAACAATTTTATTTTCGTTTATTTCCTTCATCTTCCTAAAAGCTTCTTCCATTCTCAAGCCCCATACTATATATTTTATTTCCTCTTTATCAAATAAGGATACTGCATAGGAAAATACTACGGAAATAAACAGGTTTATATCTCCACTGCTCAATATCTTAGAATCTATAACTGAATAGGTTATTTCTTTAAGTCCCTTTTCTCCATTTTCATTTAAAAAATCAACCAGATGCTTCCCATATTCCCTTATCTCATTCTCAAAAGGACTATATATTTCGTTAAATAAAGGCAATAAGCCAGTCATAAGGTTTATATACCTGTTCATATATTCTTTAGGACTTTCTACCATCAAAAAAAGTGTCCATTTAGTTCCAGAATCAACAGGAAGTTCCTTTATAAAGGACAACAGCTTTTCCTTATTGCTGCTTATATCTTCTACTTTTCTTATTTTGTCATCTTCATGTAAATGCTCTTCATTTGACAACATTATGGAATAAACAATAGCATTCTTTATATCTTCCTCACTTAAGTTTCTTATCATGTTAATATATTCCATTTCAGTTTTATAGCCTATTATCTCATATTTTCTAGATATAAGCTCTATGAAATCATAGCTTGAGGAATACTGTTTCATATAAAAAATCTCAATTTCATCTGAAAAAGGTTTTAGCTTTTCTTCTGCCTTTCGAACAAAGCTTAAATATTCCTCCGACACTATTTCATCAAAATTCTCATTTACTTTTGTCTCCTGAAACTCCTCCATATAATAAAGCATCCTAGGAAAATATAAAAAATCATAAATTTTGCTTTCTTCAAAATTGAATTTAAATCTCATCAATAACATCCCCCATACGCTCTTCTTCATCTGCCTCAAATAATTTTTTCCTATACTTTAGTACTGATAATATAAGGATAAATCCACTTATCATTATTACATAGCCTGGTTGTATTATATCATAAAGGAACCCGAAAATCATTTGTCCTATTGGAATAAATACTGTTACAGCAAAATTAAACACTGTAGAAGTCCTTCCCATTAACTCTACAGGGGTAGCTTTATCAAATAATGTGCCTAAGGCTATATTTGCAACTGTAACCAGTAATCCAACTATAAAAGTAATAATCATAAGCAATACATATGGCACTAAATTTGAACCAAAGCTATTCAAAATAAATTTAGATGGTATTGGAGCCATCAGTAGTATGACTAGCCCTACAAGCATAAAGCTTATATAACAGAGTCTCCCTACCTTTACTCTCTTAATAAATCCAGCGCCTATTATTGGAGCAGCAATCATAGAAAGGGAAAATACAGTTTCAAACAGACCAAATTGAAAATCCGTAGCCTTTAATATCTCTTTTATTACAAATATTAAACCTACTGAAAACAGTGGAGAAACAGAAAAATTAATTAAGGTACCTAAACTAATCATGGTACTTATAAACTTATTTTTCTTAATAATATGAATACCTTCCATTAAGCTTGCCTTAAATGATTTAATATCTATTTTATCAGGCTTCTTATTAGTCTTAGGAATATTTATAAACATTTCACTTATAGCTGATAATAGAAAGCTTATGGAATTAGCTATTAAAATCATCTTTAACCCAAAAGCTCCATATAAAGCAGCTCCAATTATTGGTGATATAAGCTGTCCAATATTCATAACCATTGAATTAAAGGAGTTTGCCTCCATAAGCTCCTCTTTATCTACCATGCTGGGAATTACAGCAGCCATGGCAGAGTGGAAAAATATCTCTGTAATCTCCAGAAGTATAACCAGTATGTATATCATCGGAATAGTTAAACTTCCATTAAAAATAAATATAGCTGCATATACACCTATGATTATAGCATTCATAAAGTCAAGGAATACTATTGATCTTTTCCTGTCAAACCAATCTCCAAATACTCCTGCAACAGGAGATAGCAAAAGCCTTGGAACAATAGATATTGATAGCATTGAAGCAAATATTGTGGCAGATCCTGTTAATGAAAGCACATAAAGGGATAATGCAAACTGCTGCATATTACTTCCTAACAAGGATACAAGCTTTCCTAAAATCAATAAAAAGAAATCCCTTTGTTTTATAAGTTTCATATTCATAATATAACCCCCAAATATTTTGTTGATTATATTTTAATTATATAATTATTATATGTCAATATTATTATTAGATATTTATCTAATTTTTTGATAAAAATAGCTCTGTATTAACCAGAGCTACAATTTAAGTCTTTTAACTTTTATAGCTATGCTCTTTGAGCTTTTTTGGAAAGGATAAGTCCAATGAGTAAAAAGGCTACCGCAAATAATAGCTGCATGAAAAGTTCAAATCCTACATCTGAGAAGGAAGAGACTATGGAATCATTTACTTTCACAAAATAGTACATAGGGAAAAACTTTGCTATTACAAGAACCTTTTCTCCCAATATTTCCTGAGGTACCATCACTCCTGATATGAAGGAAGTTCCTAAGGACAATACATTAGATAAAGCAGTTATCGCATATTTATTCCTTGTAATATTATTGATTAAAAATGTTAGACATAGAATTGAAAATGAAAACACAACAAGATTAACCAGATATTTTACGTAGTATACACTCCAAATGTTCTCCCTAATAAATAATATGCTTGCTATAATAAATATTGATGCAACTGCTGCTGCTAAAGTAAGCTGCCCAAGGTATATTTCTCTGTTGAATTCTAAAAATCTCTTCGAGGATATCCTTCTCCTGTTATCAATATTCTCATCCCCAAAATCAGACATTACAACACCAATAACTGCAACGTAAAGAGCTATGATAACATATCCTGTAAAGTTAAAATAGAATTTTAACCACGCATTTAATCCTAGATTTTTAAACTTGTCTTCACTGGATAATACATGAACCTCTATGCTCTCATTCAAGGCTTCATTTACATAATCCAGATCAAAGGTTCCATTTTCATAGGTTATATTAGCAAATCCAAGAAACTTGTTTATTTGATTATCAATCTGTATGGCCTGAGGCTTTCTGTCGTCTTTATATATCAATACAGATTCTTCTCTGTTTATTACCTTCTCATCAAAATCATCAGGGATGATTATAACTGCATCAGCCATTTCCAGGAAAATCTGCTCCTTTATATAATCTTCATCCTCTACTGTATCCACTATATTGTTCTCATCCTTCAAATAGTCCTTTAGGCTGTTTGACATCTCACTATTACAGTTATCAATAATGCCAATATTCAACCTGCTTTCTACAAAGCTTTCCTCTCTTTTCATAGCATTACTGCTATTTAATACAGTCATTACAAAGAATACAATTACGTACATGGCTATAGTCCATCTATTTCTAATGGCAATTTTCATAAAATATCTATAAACTGTCATTGTTCTTCCTCCTTAAAAATATATAGGATAGAAATAGCAGCACTATGCAGTAAAATAACAATATAACTGCACCTTCTCCTACACTTTTAGTACTTCCTAAAAGATTAATCCTATATAAATTATTGCTTATTATAGATATTGGATTAATTCTAGCTAATAATGGTATATATTTATCTATCATTATCTTAATCCATGGCCCCATCATTCCCGACAAAAAAGATAGAAGCAATGTAACTACAATAGCAATTAAAGTCTTTACACTCATGCTTTTCTTATTGGAGACTCCAATGAATACTCCTAAAATCACTCCAAATAGATTCCCAAGTAAAATAAAAACAGCACTGTGCTTTAAATCACTACACAAGTGAATTTTTAAAATATAATTGATAAAAAGAAGTAGTACTGTATTTGCAAATAAGTTCATCAAAAGGGAAACTATAACGCCAGCTATTAAAAAATTCTGTTTTTTAAGTGGAGTTACATTAATTCTAATGCCTAAATTAGACAGATTTGCCTGTACTAAGCTGGCAGTTTCAATACCAGCATAAATCCCGTAAGTAGAAACCATAGCTATCAATGAGTAAAAGATTACAACAAATGAATTGGCCTCCTGGTTCTTTCCTTGTACATAGCTTACAAAAAATTCAAATCCATCAATAGGTCTGTTTAACTTAATTATTTGCTTAATTTCCTCTACTACTTCCTTTATTATGGTTTGATTTATACCGGATTCATCAACTGTTAGATTAAGATTGGAATCTATGAAAGCATCAATTTCCTCATTATCCAGCTTTTCATATACTTCGTTTTCAGTAATTATATGGACATTAATGAAATCCATTTCCTCCAGTACATGGAAAATTTCATTGCTCTCTTCAATTCCAATATTTATATCATCAAGGCTTGAATCCATAATTCCATTAAATGCTGCATAAAATAAAACTGCTAAAATTATTGGATATATTACTGACCAGAAGAGAAGCGATCCTTCTCTAAAAAGATTTTTCCCCTGGTACATGCAGTTTCTAATAATATTGCTCATCAGTCCCTTAACTCCTTTCCTGTTAGTTCCAAAAAAACATCATTTAATGTAGGAAGCTTGCTGTATAGCTTTGTATAGGTTAGATTATGTTCTGTAATAAAGCTCAATAAATTTGACAAATTGTTTATTCCATTTTCAAATTTTATGATAAAATCCTCTCCATTTCTTTCTATATCTATCACATGAGGAATGCTATTCATTAGATTAATTATCTTATCCTCTATGTTTATAAAGCTTACTACTATTTTCTCCGATGCAGTTATCATAGCCTTTAGCTCTTCTGTTGTACCAGATACTATGTCCTTTCCATTATCCATTATAATTATCCTGCTGCAAAGCATTTCTGCCTCCTCCAAATAGTGGGTAGTATACACAACTGTGCTTCCTTCGCCATTTAACCTCTTTATTCCCTCCAGTATGAAATTTCTGCTTTGGGCATCTACTGCCACCGTAGGCTCATCCAGAAATATGAGTTTAGGTTTATGAACTATTCCGCAGGCAATATTCAGCCTCCTCTTCAATCCTCCGCTAAGCTTTTTAGGGTAAAATCTTACATAATCCTTAAGGTCTACAAATTCTATGGCTTCCTCAACATATTTTTTTCTTTCATATTTATCATCTACATATAATCCACAAAAATAGTCTATATTTTCCCTTACAGTCAGATTTTCAAATACTGAAACCTCCTGTGGAACCAATCCTATTTTTCTTTTAATATCATAAGAACTAGGAGTCATCTTTTTCCCAAATACCTTTATTTCCCCCTTATCAAAGTTAAGAAGAGACAGTATGCAGTTTATAGCTGTTGTCTTCCCACATCCATTTGGACCTAATAGCCCAAGTATCTCCCCTTCATATACCTCCATGCTGAAATGGTCAAGGGCAATTCTCTCTGCATACCTTTTAACTATATTTTTAGCCTCAACAATCATCCACATCACCCCTATATATCACTTCAATATTATTGTATAATTTCCCATTTTTCCATTGTAGTGTATTTAGTTACAATACAATATGACATTTGTCATAAGTTGGATTGTATTTGACAATGGATACAAGTATAATATAAGGTAATAAATGGTTTTTAAAGTTTATCGGAGGGCTTTACCGGTATGGAACATATAAAAAGACTTCTGGAGAAGTTAATTATCATCCTATTTTCCCTATGCAATACCTATAAGGCTTATCCAGAGGAAAACCTGGCTTTATACTTTCTCATAGTCATTATAATCACTTCTCTTTTGGAATTAACAAGTAATAAAAGGATAAAAACCTTTTTATATATTGTATTTGGGGTACTGTCCATATCCTATAGATTATTCATATTATATATTCCAATTATCATATATAACCTGTATATGGATTTTGACATATATGCAGTATTGATATTACCTCTAATCTTTTTTAACTTTTATCCTGTAAACCTTTTGCTTTCCATACTTTCAGCCTATATTTCAGTAATGGCGAAAAAGCAAAATGAAATGCTTGAGGAAAATAAAAAAGCAAGAGATAAGATAAAAGAGGACAGCCTTCTGCTTGAAAAATACAACGAACAGCTAAAGAAAGACAGGGAAAAAAACATACAGATTGCAGTTCTTACGGAAAGAAACAGGATTGCAAAGGAACTTCATGATGCTATAGGCCATACATTAACAAGCGGCATATTGCAGGTTGAATCTTTAAAAATCATATCCAATGAAAAAAACGTAATAGAAAAACTGGATGTTCTTCAGGACACATTGACTAAGGGAATGGAGGAAATTAGAAACAGCATTCACAACCTGTACAATGAATCCTTCGATTTAAAGGAACAGATTGAAAAGCTCTGTACCAATGTACCCAATAAAAACGTAGAACTGGTATACAAAATCGAGGATGATTTATCCTACGACATAAAATTTGATATCTTTTCTGTCATAAGGGAAGGAATAACCAACTGCATTAAACATTCCAATGCTGATATTCTTAGAATAATCCTACTGGAACAGCCAAAGTTCTATTCTATTACAATAAAGGACAATGGAAGTGTATTTAATAAAAGCTCCCTACATAATACAAAAGGTATAGGACTTCTATCTATAAGGGAAATTGCAAATAAATACAATGGATTTCTAAACTATAATTTTGATAAGGGTTTTAAGATACACCTAATCCTTATGAAAGGATGATATTATGAATATCATAATTGTAGATGATGACCCACTGGTAGTAGAATCCCTTAAGACCATTATAGGCTCCAGTGGAATAGAAATACTGGACACCGGTTTAGACGGGAATGAGGCTGTATACTTATATTTTAAATACAATCCAGATTAATACTCATGGATATAAGAATGAAGAATTTAAGCGGTATAGATGCTTCCAGAAAAATACTTGAAAAGGACCCTGAAGCTAAAATACTTCTAATAACCACATTCCAGGATCAGGAATACATAGCCCAGGCATTTTCTTTGGGCTGTAAGGGATATATACTAAAATATAATATAAAGGGAATAATACCTGCAATTAACGCTGTATATGCAGGAAACATTGTATTTGACTCAAAAATAGCATCAGGAATAAGAAAATATGGTAAAAAAGATGTGGATTTAGGACTGTCCGACAGGGAATATGATATTCTTCTGCTTGTAGCCGAGGGATTAAGTAACAGGGAAATTGCAGAAAATCTCTATTTAAGTGAAGGAACTATAAGAAACTATATTTCCAACATGCTGGAAAAGCTAGGCCTTCGAGATAGAACTCAGCTTGCAATATACTATTATAAGATGAAATATGGGGTGGAGGAATAATATCTTCATTGTTTATATTCTATAAAGCAATACAGACACTAAACATTTATATCAAAAAGAATTTATAAATAACCTTTATTCATAGTAATGCATAACTATTATATAGAAAATTGCTTATCGTCTACAATTAAAGACTTAAAGTGGATATATAACAAAATATATCCACTTTATTAATCATACTTATATAACCCTAACTTCTCTGCCTCCCAAATTTATATACTACAAAAGGTAATAATGCCACTAAAAAAATAAATCCCTTGTGCATATAAGCTACAGAGCCATCCAGCCTTATTTGTCTAGGAATCATGTCAGGCAACATTGGATAGAGTATCAAGGCTATTACAATTGGAACTATCAGAATTATTAGGTCCTTTTTATTCAGTTTCATTTTTTAATCCTCCTTTCTTGCCAGAAAGTATTCTTCCTCCTTAATTTCCATCGCCTTTAGCAGTTCAAGTATATCTTCCAAAAGCATGTTTCTGGTCATTACTACAGTATTTTCTTCCCTGCACAGTATTTCCTTTGCAATTCTCTCCAGGATATTAAAAATGCCTTCATCATATTTAGTTATTCTCAAGTAGTATTCACCTTTTATATTTGAATTGATATTCTTAAGCTTTCTTGTCCCCATTGAATTTTCTGTTCTATAGGACCCCATAATTATGTCTATTACATCTTCTAATACTGCATTAGCCGTAGGCAACATTCCAGCTCCATTTCCATAGAATATCAAATCCCCTACATTGCTTCCTTTTAAGAGTACTGCATTTTTCTCGTAATATACGCTGTAAAATGGCGAACCCTGCCTTACTATTACAGGCTCAATTATGGCTGTATATCCATCATCATAGGACCTTATCTCTCCAATTAACCTGACAGTAGAATTCATCCTTTTTATATAATCAATATCCACTGCTTTAATACTGCTTATTCCCCTTAGTAGTATGTCCTCTTCAAATATACTCCCCTGAAGTACCAGCGTCCCAAGTATTCTCAGCTTTCTTAAAGTATCTATACCTTTAACATCATCTGTAGGGTCTAATTCTGCAAATCCCATCTGTTGAGCATTTTTCAGCGCTTGAGAATAGTCAAGCCCTTCCTCCATTCTGGTCAGTATATAATTGCAGGTACCATTTAATATGCCTTTTACTTCTGTTATTTCATTTAATGCCAGCTGTTCCTTTAAAGGCTTAATTATAGGTATGCCTCCTCCTACACAGCCTTCATATAAAAATGCTAATCCCATTTTATCAGCAAGGTCTATAAACTCTTCAAAATACATGGATACTACTTTTTTGTTGGCAGTTACTACATGCTTGCCTGCTTTCAATGATTTGGTTATGTAATTGTAGCTTTCTTGCAAATCTCCTGTTACTTCAACTATTATGCTTATATCCTTATCATTTAATATATCATTAAAATTATCAGTCATTATACCAGGCTTAAGTTCAAAATCTCTCTTCTTGTGTAGGTTTTTTACCAATATCCTCTTTATGTTTATGCTTTCTCCAGTTATTCTTTTCAATTGTTCATTTCTACTTTCCAGTATCTTAAAAACTCCTGTGCCAACAGTGCCAAATCCTAATAATCCTATGTTAATCATATCTTCATCCCTTCAGTAAAAAATATGTTGTTAACAATCTAATTATATACTACTATAATATATAATTAAACTATAAGGAGTGCTCACATGAAAATTTTTGTCGATGCTGATGGATGCCCTGTAGTTAGTATAGCTATAGAAGTTGCAAAGGAATATGGCATAAAAATAGTAGTTGTAAAAAACTATTCCGTCTTGTTGGATGACCCTTATGCAGAAATAGTATCTGTAGATATTTCAAGGGACAGTGCTGATTATTACATAGCAAACAGGATTGCAAAAGGCGATATACTCATTACTCAGGACTATGGCCTTGCAGCTATGGCGCTGACAAGGGGTGCATATTGCATTAACCAGAATGGGCTTATCATTAATGATAAAAATATTGACAACATGCTTAACAGAAGGCATTTTAACGCAGAGCTTAGAAGGAAGAAGAAAATATACACAAAGTTCAAAAAGAGAAATACTCAAGATGATGAAATTTTTGAAAGGAACTTAAGAAAACTTATAGAAAGCATAAATTGTAATTTAAATAAATAAAAGGAATTCAACTTAAGCTGAATTCCTTTTATATTTTTTCTATCTTATTTAATTTTAGTAGCATTCATGTCCATTCCTAACTGATGTAATACTAAACCTGTTATCTCTCCTTTATCGTTTTCAATAAAGGTAATTTGTGCATCTACTATTTTATAGAAGTATTCCTTTTCAGATTTGGGGAATATCTCAAATTTCTCTTGACCTGTTAATTGGGCATATATTCCATTGTCATCTCTTGTAATTGTAATAATCATACCTGGGGCCAATGAGTATTCTCCTACATACTTATCATAAATAGTTGGATCTGTTATCTCTATTTCTTCTATATGTTCAGGCATTTCATAATCAATATTATATACTATTTTGACTAGATTATTTATCAGCTCTACTGTATTATAACCCTGATTATTTGTCAGAACAATAATAGTGAGGTCTTCATCTACAAACCTTGCAATATTTGCTGTAAATCCAAGAGTTGCACCATCATGCCATATCATTCTTCCTAGCCCTGTATCAGTAATAATCCATCCATATCCATAGTAACCTGTTTCTGAAATGGCTGCATATCCAGTAAACATCTTATCTAAGGTTTCCTTCTTAACAAGCTGTTCTGTTTCTAATGCTCTGTCCCACCTATAAAGGTCTTCCACTGTAGAATATATATTTCCAGCTCCATAGGCATTTCTTAACAATATTTCATCGTTTACAGGAATTACCTCTAAATATCCAGTATATGCAGTAGCATCATATATTTCATTATTTTTTCCAAATAATATACCGGTATTTTTCATATTAAGAGGTTCAAATATATTTTTTTGCAAATATTCCTCGTAGGGAATTCCACTCACTTTTTCGACTATTATACCAAGTAGCAGATAATTGGTATTACAATAGCTGTACTTCTCTCCAGGTTGAAACTCTAATGGTAAGTCTTTAATTAAATCTACCACAGTCATTGGATCTGTATTTTCCAAATCCAGAAGATAGAATTCAGGTAAGTTTGTAAAGTTAACTAATCCTGAAGTATGGGTTAACAGATTATGAATTGTTATTGAATCTCCAGCTGGAAAATCAGGTAAGTATTTTGAAACCTTATCTTCAATATCTATTAAACCCTTTTCATAAAGCTGCATAACTGCCATTGATACAAATTGTTTAGTTACAGAACCAACAGCAAATCTAGTTTGACTTTTATTAGTTGTGTTTTGGTTAAAATCAGCAAATCCATAGCCTTTATCTAATAAAATTTCATCATCTTTTGCAACTAATATACTTCCATGAAAGTTTCTATTCTTTTGAAGAGCTTCCATATAGGCATTTAACTTATCTGTAATAGGCCTATTTTCAGTTTCTTTGAAGTACTCCTCTGTATTTATACTAGGCTGCCTTATTTTTAAGGTGCTAGATTTACTATCCCATCCTACAATTAAATCCAAAGCATTGCTAAAAAACTCAACAGGTACAAATGTTTTGCTATTTTTTAAAACTACCTCAGAACTCATATAAATTTCATTACCATTAACAGTAACCTTATTCTCACCAATGCTTACCTTTACTACAAGGTCTTCTTTTGAAACCTCAATACTTCTATCCTCATCATACCAGGTAACTGTATATCCTAATTTTTCGGATATCTCTCTCATAGGACACATAAGCTGACCTTTTTCATTAAAGTAAATTTCAGATTCCAGTAATGTCCCATTGCTATTTAGTTCAAGGCTGATATTATATTCAGAGTTAGCCAAAGCTGTCATTGATATGCCTAGTATTAGACTAAGCACTAAAAACATTGATAAAACTTTTTTTAACAATATAATCCCCCCTTGAAAAATAATAAAAAATATATTTTTATATTATTATACTGATTACTCTTTAAATATTTTGAAATTCCAATAACTTTTTCATCTGAATTCCCTATATCATTAAACAAATCTTCAACAGTTTTCCCATCACTGTAAAAATCAATATTTTTTATTGCTTTTAAACAATCCCATTACTGTAAGTCTTATCTAATCATAATCTAATGAATAAAGCATTAATCCCTAATCTGTTTCCCGCATTTAGGGCAATAGACATAATCCTTTTTTAAAGGCTCTCCACAATAAGGGCAAAATCTCATATATTCATTTTCATCACTTACTTCTCTTGTATAATCTCTATCATTTCTGTCATACCCAATATACTTATTTAGAGGATCAGGCTCCTCATTTTCATCAGTTATGTCGTATATGGACATTCTGTTCTTACCAATAGCATTTTTGTAGTTATATATGATATTTACTACAGCTATAGCTATGAATAATACCCCAAATAGAGGAAATATAGGTGGAGCTCCCATGCTTGCAGCAGTTATAGTCCAGAAAATACCAAATATTACTGCTATAATTCCTCCAAATGCACCCATCATAGATGGACCCCTGCCAGGCTTTATGCTTCTCAAATATAACACCTCCACATAATTACACCCTTGAATTCATTTAAGCACAATAGACATTTATTCCATATATCCTGCAAACTGTGGCCCTAACAGCTCTTCAAGAGCCTGGATAATTTCTGAATCCACTCCAACATAGAGAACAATCATATTCTCATCTTTATAAAAGTGAGGGTATGAAGCCCAATCAATCATAACAGCTTCCTTTCCATTATCGTAACTGGTTCCCCCATCAGATATATAAGAGGCGTCTTTCTCCATTGCATCGCTGCTTTCATAGAGGTAAACAGATATGTTTTCATCATCGTTAATAGTTAACCATTTTCGCTCCCCGGCAAGAAAATCATTTTCTGCATCCTCTTCTTCTATTGTATAACCTATATTTTTTAAGCTTGCAATTAATTCTTCATAGGCATCATATGAAATCTCCTTTGAACAGCCGACAAGTGCTACAGATAGAAATATAAGCACAAAAACTGTCTTTATTCTTTTCACATTATCACTTCCTTATATTATTTCACAGTAATCCCTTCTGACCCTTTTATCACTCCTTTTCAACACCTTCAAATGTTCATTTTTCCTTGTCCTTTATATAATATCCTGAACCAATCCCCTCATGGTTCTTTACAATAAGATAATCTGTAGGGCCATGAAAAATATCATTAATTCCTACTACATCTTCAGCTTCTTGAGCAGTATAAATAATCAATGGATTTTTGTAATTTTGAGGATTTGCTTTTAGGTCTTTTTCATTAGTTGGAGTTATTACAACAATTTTTGCATTGTCTTTGTTCTTAAACGCTGAGCTAATTGGACCCATAAAGTCTGTTTTAAAGAAATCTTCAGTTAGCTCTTCTTCAGATAGTTTCTCAAATACTTCAATTAGCTTAGGATAATAGCTTTCAAAGTTTGGATAAGTATCCCTATTGCTTTCATAGTATTCTAATCTATCACATAATGCATCTACATAATTGAAACCACTGTTTTTTCATTTGCTAAAGTTATGTCTCCATAAGCCTTTCCTAAATGAATATAGGTCAATCTGGTCGTAACTGCCCGAACAATGTGCTCATTTACACAGGTCTCCCATGTACCATATGCCTGTGATTGCATAATATCCTTTATTGGTGGGTAAAGGTTGCTGTATTTATTTATTTCGTCAACATATTTCTCAGTAGTTGGATTTACGAAGGAATGGCCAAACTCATGCCAAACTAAATAGCGAAGAGTATCACTGGAATAAACCGGAACCATTTTACCTTCTTCATTCCTGACAGTGTCAAATGGGCCAATTATACCGTAAATATCAAGGAGTCCATTTTCTCCTTTCACTCCAGGTCCGTATCCGCCATTATGAAACATAGGAGTCAAAATAATATTATATGAATTCACTTTCATTCCATAGTAATTATCCAAAGCTTCTGCAATTTTCATATCCTTAATGCCATTATAAACTGTTTCCACCATCTCCTCATAGAAGGGAATATTATCTTCATAGAACTCATTAAAATTGGTATCTCTGCTAAACTCCTTTCCTTTTCATAGCCATCTTCTCCTCAATAAAGCAATTGTTTGCAACAGCATGCTACATTTACTCTGTAATAATAGAACAAGGTATGGAACATAAATCAAACCAGCCGTATAAACAACTTGCTACATTGGGATATACGTAATTAGTTTTAAGAGGCTGTATGTTTTTCAGAACTTCACTTACTGATGGTAATTTATCTATTTCATAAAAAGCTGAGTAATCATAGTTAGCCTTCAAGTTCTTAATGGATTCCACCAAATCTAAAGTTGAAGAACTTCGAAGGTTTCCAATTAATCTAGTCCTAGCTCCTGCATTGCCATAATATAAGTTCAAATCCTGGGATATATTGAAAAAGGCCCAGTTTGGACATTGTTCTTCAGCCTTTCTATAGTCAAATCCTTCCTTAACCAACTCTGATACTTCTTTTTCATTATATGCTTCCACTGTATTGAAAAGCTCATCTTCATCAATACCTAAGGAGCTCATTCTGCCCTTTAATTTAAAATAATCATCATATTCAGCTCTAAACTGTTGAAATTCCCTTAATCTATTAAGAGGCATATATAAAGGAACAACTGCAAAAGCACCATAATTTGGAGTCTTCTCCAAAAACCTCACTATATCATTCCAGTCTTCTATTACATATTTATTCATCATAATTGAAAAAAACAGCTCCACACCATAGGAGTTGAAATATTCTGCAGTTTTTTCAATTGCCACAAAAGCAGTATTATTTCTTACAATTTCATTATGATGCTCTTCATTTCCATGCAATGTCAAGCAGGCACTCTTTGCCCCTGCATCAACCAGTGCATCCATAAGCTGGTCTCTTTCATCTTCTGGTAGCTTAAGAAGTGCAATTCCAGTGGTATTAATTCCAACCTCTTCATGGGTGTAGTATTCGGGCATAAGCTTAAAAGTCTCTTTTACTATATCCTTAGCCCTGGGGTGGTTAAACAGCTCATTTCCAAGAGTTACAGCAATATCTCCATCAAGGGAGTCCAAAATAGGCTTCAGTTTTTCAATACACAGCATATAATCTTCATAGGGCATTATAGCTCCAGGCCCTCCATTTACATAGCAGTGAAAACAGTTAGTATTACATCCTGCTAAAGTTATTTCAAATGTATATTTCATTTTTATGCACCTCTTTATCATACTTATCATATTGTATAATTTTGCCTATAACCTTATAATATACTGACACGTTTTCCTTTGTCCATCCTTATACAGCTCATGCCATTCAGGGACATCAATAATACCTATAAGTTCAGCACCTGCATATTCACAGGTCTTCCTGGATGCAAAATTATCAGGTGAACATGTAATAATAACCTTATCCAAATTATGCTTCTTTGCTAATATAAACAATAGCTTGCAAGCTTTGGCAGCATAATGGTTTCCTCTGAAGGGTTCATATATTTCATATCCTATATTTCCACCATATTTCGTATTATCATTATGGCCAATGCGTAAATCACATTGTCCTATTTCTTTATTATCCTCACATCTCATAATTTTGAAATAATATGCAGGAACATACCCCTTTTCCTTGTTTTCATCAGCAGTTCTATATAGATATAAATATATTTCATCATTTTTCAAGTCTTTTGTATCTAAAAACAATTCAATACCTCCTTGTACTCACTAAAATCCAGCTTCATAATAATACCAGTGGTCTTCTATCTTTTCTGTATAGTACCAGTTATCTCCATTAGATTCATTCCATGACCATCCTTGTCCATCTTTTATAAGCTTAACAGTTGTGCCTTGATATCCTGTTGGTTCATCTACGCTGTGGTAGTAAAATCCATAATAAACTCCACTGGGAACAATTCCAAAGCCACTGCAGAAGTAATCTATATAATCATTTCCTTCTTCTGTTTTGAAAAAATGTATATCCTTAATGCCCTTTATTTTAAGTGCATCATTATAGGAGCCATTATTAATAAAGCTATTCAGAGACTCCAGATTATTTCTTACTATGTTATTAATCTTAGTCCTATTTACAAAACTTATAATACGGCCGGTAGCCATTGGAATTAAAGATAATACAATAACAATAATTAAAAATGTTACTATTATTTTCTTCATTGGTCTTACCCCTTTATAAAAAAACTAGATATAGCTTAACTCATCTAATTCATTTTAATGCCATTAGACTTCAATATCCTTCATCCTTGATTATTTTTATCTATCCTCTTTTAAAGGAAGTAGATTTACCTCTTCATGCTGATGGTCAACAGTAATACTAAATGGCAGTATTCCTTTTCACATTGTATTTATTCTATATATAACCCAAAATTCCTTCACTGTATATAATTCTTTTAAATAGGGATAAGTTAAGCTTATCATCATAAAAAAGAGTCAGACTTGAATTAGGAAATTATTCAAGCCTGACCCCTAAAAATTGATTATTCCCAAATGCTCTATTAATATTTTAGCCCCCATGGCCATAAGTATTATTCCACCTGCTAATTCAGCATTGGATTTATATTTGACTCCAAATATGTTTCCTATTTTCACTCCAAGGAAAGAAATTATAAAAGTTACCATTCCTATAAGTATAACTGCAGGAACTATATTTACCTTCAAAAATGCAAAAGTAATCCCTACAGCTAGAGCATCAATACTTGTAGCTATAGCAAGAATTGACATAGTCTTGAAACCCAGTCCTCTTTCTATGGCACCATTATTTACTCTTGATGAAACTTCATCAACTATTTCACAGGTCTTGTCTCTTGATTCCTTAATCATATTAAATCCAATGACTCCTAACAGTATAAAGGCAAACCAGTGATCATAAGCAGTAATGTGTTCATTGAATTGCATTCCCAAAAAATATCCTATAAGAGGCATAGCTGCTTGAAATGTTCCAAAATACAAAGCTACTATACCAGCATTTCTAGCACTTGCTTTTCTGAAAGACAATCCTTTACATATAGCTACTGCAAAAGCATCCATAGACACTCCTAACGCAACAATAAAAAGTTCAAATATATTCATCTTAATTCTCCTTTGAAATATCAAAGCATATAAAATAAGACCTGTGAACTTATAGGCCAATCTGTAACAAATCCATAGGTAAATAAATAAATCTATTATTATAATAATTACCTCTTGTCATATTTATGATTATATTAAAATTAAACTTTCTAGTCAATAAACTTTGACAACCTCAACTGCCACAAAAAAGTAATACATTACTAATTAATTTAAACAAAAACCTCCCATTTACAGAGAAGCAAAATCTATTTTGCAAAATATAATATATTCTTATAGCTATTGCAATTACAGCAACTCATTTGAACACCTCCAACTATTGGATGCTGTTCTAAAAACATAACCATGGTAATAGAATGGTAACATCTATAAATCCATATGTAAATACATTAAGTATATCAATGGTGTTAATTAGTTGATAAATACTAGTCCATCATACTTTCAATTGACAAAATATGATTATTAATTTAAACTAATTTTTATATGGATTAATTTTATAAATAACGTAAAGGAAGGTAATTATGGTAAGACTTAAAGAACTATTTGCCCCTAAGGATCTAACTGAAGGTCCACCTTGGAAAGGAATTGTTGAATTTACTATACCAATGCTCATTGGCAACATAGCCCAGCAGTTTTATAATACTGCTGACTCCATTATTGTAGGTAGATATGTTGGAGATAATGCTCTTGCAGCTGTTGGTAGCGCTTCTCCCATATTAAACCTATTGCTGGTACTATTTGTTGGCATTTCTGTTGGTGCCGGTATAATGGTATCCCAATACTTTGGAGCTAAGGATCGGGAAAGGCTGTCTCATACTATTGGCATATGTATATCTCTTACAGCTATTGCTTCTGTAATAATTATGGTTATAGGGCCTATTGTTACCCGCCCTTTGCTGCACCTTCTTAATACGCCAGAAAGCATTATTGATTGGTGTACAGGCTATTTAATAATTTTCTTTATAGGTATTGCAGGATTTTCCTATTATAATATATTTGCTGGTATTCTACGAGGGCTTGGCGATTCATTATCAGCACTTATATTCTTACTCATTTCTACTGCCTTAAATGTAGTACTTGATATTATTTTTGTCAGCAAATTTAACATGGGCGTACCAGGAGTTGCACTGGCAACAGTCCTAGCACAGGGAATATCAGCAATTCTTTCATTTTTTAAACTTTTGAAGATGAATAGTAGTTTCGACCTTAACCGTGAAATGTTAAAACTAAATAAAGAGTATTCCTATAAATTGATAAAACTTGGATTGCCTTCTGGCTTAACTCAGGCAATATTCTCACTAGCAATGATTGTTGTTCAATCTTTGACCAATACCTTTGGTGAAATGGTTATAGCTGCTAATGTTATTATAATGCGTGTTGATGGATTTGCTATGATGCCAAACTTCTCCTTTGGGAGTGCAATGACAACATATGCAGGACAAAATATTGGTGCTAGAAAAATGGATAGAGTTGATAAAGGAACTAAACAGGGTACCATGGTTGCCGCAGGAGTCTCTACTGTTATTACAATTATTATATTATCCTTTGGAAAATATCTTATGGGTATTTTCACAGAAACCAAGGAATTAGTTGATTTAAGCATGCACATGATGAGAATACTTGCAGTAGGATATATTGCAATGGCTGTAACGCAATCCCTATCTGGAGTTATGCGTGGTGCTGGAGATACTATGACACCTATGTGGATTTCACTTATAACTACAGTTGTGCTACGTGTGCCTGTAGCATATGGAATTGCATACTTTACAAGAAGTGCAGAATATCCAACGGGAAGACCTGAGGCAATTTTTATATCCTTGTTAACAGCATGGACTATGGGAGCTATTATAACCACACTTTTCTTTAAAAAAGGCAATTGGCGTAAAAAATCCCTTATTGATAAATAAAAAATGCACTGATTTTTCAGTGCATTTTTTTATTTATGCTCTTCAAATGTTCCAAACACTATTGGCTTTTTGTTTTCCACCATAATTCTACCTTTAGCTATGACCGTATCAATGTCAAGGGTTTTCTCATCCAGCAGACAAAGGTCTGCATCATAATTCTTTTCTATCTTACCTTTCCCCTTAAGCTTAAGGATTTTGGCAGGATTATATGTTACTGCCCTTATGGCTATTTCCAATGGAATGTTTTCATTAAATACAGAGTCTTTTATCCCTATTAATAAGCTGGTGGACTTTCCTACGCCAATGCCAACATATTCTTTTTTTTCATTGAAAATAGGCAGACTTCCCTGACCATCAGATGTTAAAGTGAAATTATCAAGGGATACTCCTTCCTCTAGTATTCTCTTCAATCCCTTGCTAAACCTTACTTCTCCATCTTGTTCCTCCCAGAAATCAGGATCCTCGCTTGCAGTAAAATCAATATATCCGCCTGCTTTGGCATATCTTATACTTTCCTCAAAAAGCTCTGGATTTCTGTTAATATGGGTTGGTAAAAATTGAGTAATAGGAATTTCAGTTTCCTCAACAGCTCTAAATAGGAGTTCAAGCTTTCCTGGCCCGTCACCTACATGAATATTTACAATTCCAGCCTTGCCTGATAACATACCTGCAACACGGGCATCAGCTGCAGCTCTTATAAATTCTTCAAAAGTAGGTTGTGATGACCTGTGGTCAGAAATTGCCACCTCACCAATTCCTATAACCTTATCTATAAACATTATATCCTTCATTATTTCTCCTGTAAGAGTATTTAAAGGCAATCTATAGGAGCCTGTATATACATAGGTGGTAATTCCTTCTTCTTCCAGTCCATTTGCCTTGGCTACCAAAGCATTCATATCCCTAGCAACACCATCTGTACCAAGAGTTCCAACTACAGTTGTAACCCCTGCAGTAGTAAATCCTGATAAAGTAGCTTCAGGAGTCCTAGTTGAAAATCCTCCTTCTCCGCCTCCACCTAGAATGTGAACATGGCAATCTATAAATCCTGGTACTAAAATCTTGCCAGTACCATCTATCTCCTTGATTTCCACTACACCATTTAAATTAATATCTATTTTATCCTCTATTGCTGCAATTCTATCTCCCATTAACAATACATCTTTTACTCCTATGGGTTCCGGTTTATACACATTAATATTTCTAATAATTGTAATCAAACTCATCATCCCTCTTATTGAAAATTAATTGCTATAGCAATAAATATGAAAATCGATCCTAATATAAAGAAGAAGCCCTGCATTTTTATCTGGAATTTAGCCCATTTACTCCAGTCTATTCTTGCAACGCCAAGTACACCTATCAAACTTGCTGAAACTGGTGTAAATGCATCCACAAATCCAGCTCCCAGCTGATAGCAAAGTACTGCAATCTGTCGTGATACACCAACTATATCAGATAATGGTGCCATAATTGGCATTGTTAAAGCTGCTTGACCGGAGTTTGAAGTTACAACAAGATTGAATAAGCTTTGGAATATATACATACCCCAAGCAGCTATGAAGGATGGTATACCATTTAATGCGTTTCCAATGCTATATAGTATTGTATTTAATGCTGATGGAGTATTAGCATCAGAACCTCCCAGTACCAGAAGTATTCCCTTGGCCATACCTACTACTACTGCTGTACCAGCCAAATCAGCAACACCACCTTGGAATGCAGATGCCATATCATTTATAGTCATTCCATTAAGCTTAAATATAATAGCTATTATACCAGCAACAAATCCCATTACAAAGAACTGAGATGCTATTTCTGGTATATAATATCCTTTTGTTGTAACTCCCCAGATTATCCAGATAAGCACTGCTAACATTTCCAATAATATCAGCTTATGACCTAAGTTAAATTCTCTTTCTTCATCATTAGTTTGCTCAAGCTTATCTCTAAAATGCTTATCAGCTTCATACATTACTGAAAGTTCAGGGTTCTTCCTTATCTTTTCTGCATATCTCATCATGTATGCAGCTCCCAGACCAGTTACTACAAACCACATAATAAGCCTAAAATTTGCTCCAGATAATACAGGAATCCCTGCAATTCCCTGTGCGACAGCTACGCTAAAGGGGCTCATCCAGGATACAGCATTGCCAACCTGTGAAGCTACATAGGTAACTGTAACTGCTACGATTGAATCATATCCTAATGCTATTACAAAAGGAACCATAACCATTGCAAAAGGTATAACCTCTTCTGACATACCAAAGGTTGCTCCACCAAGGGAGAACAGGAAAAACAACAGTGGCAACGCCAACCTTTCTAATCCTCTAGTCTTTCTAATAAATGCATAAATACCAGCATCAATTGCCCCTGTTTTCATTATAATTCCAAAAGCGCCTCCAACTACAAGTATCAATGCAACTATACCAACAGCTGAACCATATTTATCTCCTGTAACAAGGCCTTCAAATATATAGTTCAAAAATCCAAATCCACCAAAATCATCAGTTCCCCATATTCCAGCTGTTTTATGAAGCTTTTGGCTTGTGTCATAGAAATCTTCGCCATATAGTTCATATAGAGTATCATCAGTTAATCCTATTTCATCAAGTTGGGATTGATCCCATTGTGATGGGTCAGTTGTTAAAAACTCGTCTAATGCATCCTTGTCAACTCCCAGATCTTCCAATTTGGCACTATCTTCAGCCAGCTTTGGCAACTCACTAGCTAAAAAGTCCCTGTCAAGATTGTAGCTGTACCTAAAGGTATCAGCCCTTAAAACAGTTCTGGTTTTTATGTCACCATTTGAATCCACATATTCTACTTCATGAGTACTGAACTTACCTGCAGGTACTAAGAATGTCAAAATCCAGCAAACTATAACTACAATAAAAATAATTGCATAAGTATGTGGAGTACGAATTTTTGTAAAATCCCTTTTTTTCATATTACCCATATATCTCCCTCCTCTTATAATTATGGCTTTGTAAACTAAACGGAATATTTTTTAGTCAACAAAGCCTTTTCACTTTAATTACTTATGCAATTCCCATGCCATTAATATAACCAGTTAAACAAAGGTTTATTATGATTTTAAAAAACCTTTTTGGCCTTATTTGGCTGCCATTATTCTTCAAAATATGCCATTAGAACCTTTTCTCCTTTATTAGTAAGCCTAGTTCCCCTTTTACCTCTATTCTTTGTTACTAATCCCATTCTTTCCAGCTTATCCAACCTTCCTCTTATTTCGTATTGAGTCATCTTGTAATCAGTACCTTCTGACATCTTGGCCAATATTTCTCTGCCTGCAGTTTTACCGGACCTATTAAGCTCATATATTTTTTTCAATATAAATATCTGGTCTTTCTCCAACATTTCCTCATAGTATGGCTTTTCTTCTGTTTCATTATCTTTTTTCTGAAAAAAGTTTCTATGAGGTATATCCTTAACAGTTAAAATATCACCTTCTCTAACCGCCAGCATATAGCTTATTGTGTTAACAAGTTCCCTTACATTTCCATACCAATTATACTCAATAAGTTGCTGCATTGCTTCATGGGATATTTCAATATTTTCCATTGAATAGACCTTAATAAAATATCTAATAAGTTCAGCAATATCTTCTTTTCTTTCCCTTAATGGCGGAAGGCTTAAATATCCTACTTTGAGTCTATAATACAAATCCTCTCTAAACTTTTTTTCATTAACCATTTGTGCCAAATTTTTATTTGTTGCTGCGATTATCCTTACATCTATAGACTTTATTTCATTTCCACCTATCCTCATTACCTCTTTTTCCTCGAGTACTCTCAAAAGCCTAGCTTGAACCTTAATGGATATATCCCCTATCTCATCCAGAAAAATAGTTCCACCATCAGCTTGTTCAAACAATCCTGCCTTACCACCTTTTTTGGCACCTGTAAAGGCACCTTCCTCGTATCCAAATAGCTCGCTTTCTATTAGCCCATCAGGTAACGCACTAAAATTTACAGCAAGGAAAGGTCCCTTTTTTCTTCTTGAAGCATTATGTATAGCACTTGCAAATAGCTCCTTACCAGTTCCACTTTCTCCTTCAATTAATATGGCCAGATCAGTTTTAGCAAGCTTATTAGCTATTTGTTTAACCCTTTTCAGTTTATCACTGATACCAATTATATCATCAAATGTATATTTAGCATAAAAGCCTTTATTTATCAGCTCTCTTTTCAAGTTTTCATTGGCTTCAATAGTTTCTCTAACATTCTTGAAAGTAACGATTGTATAATTGCTTTTGCTTAAGAAAAACTTATTGGCTAATATTTGAATACTATCAATATCAAAAACCTTAGCTCCAGTAATATCTTTATTCATCAAAAACTCCAGAATAGATTTATTGTATATAACATCCTTAACACTTCTTCCAATCACTTTCGTATATCCAACATTTAATAATCTCTTTAAATTTTCATTAAATACGCTTATTTTGCCCATAGTATCATATACCAGCAATCCATCATTCAATCCATCCAGTACAAGGTTCAAATGCTCATTAAGGTTAGAAACTTCGCTGTTTAACTCAGCAAGCTTTTTAGCAACGTTTATTATTTTCTTCAGATATTTATTGGAAAACTGCTCTCCTTTAAAATCCAGCATATTTAACTTATTGAGTATTTGCATAACTGTGGTAAAATCCATTATTCTAGGTCCTATATCTATTATTTTAGGTATGAATTCTGGGACTTTATCACATTCACCTGGTGTAATTGCAATATCCACTTTTGGAATCCTTTCTTTTATGCCAGGATAATAAGGTATGAAGTTCAAATGGTCTATTCCTAACTCTTTCAAAGCCTCTAATCCTTCATATGTTGTCTCTTTTTCATCATTAACAAATAATACATCTGTATCCTTTGGTATTAATACTACTTGGTCAATATAATCATAGTTTATAGTTCTGTTTGCAACTATTATCTCACAATCTGTATCCAATAGATTCTTTTCCATTAGTTCATATTTTACTAAGTCACTAGATAATATTATTAATTCGTCAGACACTGTTTCATATAATCCCTCTTCCGTTGCAAAACTTTTTATTTCTACTACGTCATTTAAGTATTCCTTCAATTGATTTAGTAAAGCAACTCTAGTACGTTCTGATCCTGCCACCAGTGTAATACTTTTATTAACCATATAAAATACCACCTTTAATTGATTACTTATATATATTTTATCTACTTTAGACACATATACTATTCGATGCCAATGCTTATTACTCTATTCTAACTCCTTCATTATTATTTCTCTTACAATTTCAAATATATATAAACAAATATAAACATGCTTAAAAACATTGCAATAGATGAAAAGGGAGAGAATTTAAAATTTCAAATAATCGCATTAAGTTTTCGATATCTGGATATGCAAGGTCATTTTCCCATTTAAAAATAGCTTGACTACTAACACCTATTAGTTCAGCTATCTTCTCCTGTGAAAGCTTTTTTCTTTTTCTAAGGTTTTTCAAGTTTTCTCCAAAGGACATAAAATCACCTCATATTATATATTAATATAATATGAGGTTGCACGCTAGCAACTATTAGTTGCAATTAATGTTTTTATTATTCCCACTGAAGAAGCCTCTTTTGTCCTTCTATCCTCTTAATTTCTGTAATATCCTGAGTAACTTCAAGTACTCCTTTATATTCGCCTTTTGAGTTTCTTAAGGCAAAATACTGTATAAGAAGCTTCCTACCCTTTAAATCTATCCAGAAGGTAGCTGAATCTCTTGTACCATCCCTAAAAGCATCTATAATTTTATTTACTACATGCACGCTTTCTGCTGGATGGCAGTTGCGTACATCCCTTCCTATAGAAGCAGGTGATCTAGGGAAAGCTCTGTCCTTAGGCTTTGTGAAGAACCTAACCTTGTTGTTTTCGTCTACAAAAGTTAAGTCAACTGGCAATGCATTAAACACCAGCATTATCTGTTCAAAGTTAAGCTCTCCAGTTTCAGTTTTAAATTTCATATCCTTAAATCCATGTATTTCTATGTTTTCCATTTCATCTATAGGAGGTCTCTCAATAAATGGGAAACCATATTCTGTACTCTGCCTGTTCATATCCTCCCATTCGGAATCATCAAATACCTCCATTGCTGCAGGAAACAGTATTAAATTTTCCTTCTTAACAATTCCAAGCATTGCAAAGAAAAGCTTTCCTATTTCCACATTGAATTCTTTTAGATTAAACTCATCCTTTTCAAATAAGGCTAAGGTATTCTCTAGTGCATTTCTTGCTTCATCGTGCAACGACCACATAATTGAAAGACCATTGAATATTCCCATTTTCTTCTCCATATATGGAAACAATATGTTTTCCTTTTTAAGGTAATGCTCATTGAATTCCTCCAGTGATTTTAATATGCTATATATCTCATCTTTCTTCTCCTCTACCTTCTTATCTAAAATAATTTTTCTTATTCTCCCTAGCCTTTCTTCTAACCCATTATTTTCCTTCATCAATATATCCAGAAAGCTGTTTTCCTTTGGCTTTTTCCACTGATAGCTTGCAAGTGCATTATGGAATACATTTATGGCCTTATCCAGTATCTTAAGTATCTCCTTTGGTGTATAGCCCTTATCCAGCATTGAATAGAACACTTCAAAGCATTCCCTTGGAGTTACTGCTTCAACATCCTCCTTATATTTTTCATATAGTGCTTTACCATTTTCATTTTTTAAAACTCCCTGTACGTATTCCTTTAATCTTTCAATTCTATTTTCGTTACTCATAGGCACCCCTCCATGTAAATATTTATATTAAATATTTACCCCAATTTGAGCCCATCTATCCTCAACAGTAATTATCTCATGATTATATTTCATATCAAGAGGCTTTCTAAATATGGGCCCGTCATAAACTACTGTGTGATATTCTCCATTTTCCCCACAAGCATCTGCACCACACTTTTCTATTTCCCTAATAAGTGGTAAGCTTAAATCTTCTCCCAAAAATCCCGTATCAAGCCTTGTTGTGTCAACCAGCACAATCTTTGCCTTAAATCCGTAATTTATAAACTCTTCTACCAGCTCTCTCCTGTTTTTATGCCATAAGGGCAACACTGCTTTAATTGATGCTTTCTTACATACTCTATCTTCCCATTCCCTGTGCTCTTCTATATCGATGTCTCCAAAAATCCCATAATCTATTCCCATATTCTTGAACTTCCTAAGGTTCTCAACAAATACCTTTTCATATTCAGTAAAGGATGCCCTGCCTATATGAAGTTCAATTCCAATGGAATATGCCTGAGCTTTAATAATTTCCTCCTTTAGCCTATGAGCTGAGCTTATACCATTTTCCATGCTAAACATAGTTAATAATTTCTTAGGCTTATATCCCTGCTCAATGGCTTTATACAATGCCAGACATGCATCCTTTCCCCCACTCCACGAAACAAAACAATTACTTGACATCTCATAACACCTGCTTTCATTATATTTTCTTTACAATTGTACATCCTAAGTTTTCTTAAAATTATGCCCTAATTCAATATTGTATCTATAATCGCAAAAGAAAGAAGGTCTAATATAAATTGCAGTTCTTATCTATTTTATCTTATAAAGAAACATAATCTCAAATTGATTCCTTATCCGTCAAATACTCAACAAATCTCATGGCAGCTGACGATAAGGATACGCTTTTAAGAAAGCACACTCCAATTGCCCTTTCAGGTATTTCCTCTTTAAGCTTAACTTCAAAGAGCATTTTATTATCCAAATATCCCTTTGAAAATTCCTTTATAACGCAGGATATTCCCAAATTTATTCTAGCAAACTCCAACAAAAGATCATGGGAACCTAGTTCTATTTCCGGCTCAATCTTAATCCCCTTTGATAATATATAGCTTTCCACATACTGTCTTGAATTGGATTTAGGCTCCAAAAGTATCAGCGGCAGCTTTGCCAGTTCATGAAATGACAGTGGCTTTTCAGTTATACTCACGTAATTCTCTCCACAGACAAAAATATCGTGTATGTCCATCAGCTTTTTTATATTTAAATTTAAATCTTCAATGGGAAGATTGCATATTCCAATATCCACTTCTCCGGATTTTATTAACTCACATATCTCAAAAGTGGTTCTGTTTATTATCTTAAGCTTAATATTTGGGTACATATTATGAAATCTCTCCAAGAAGGGAAGAAGATAATAGCGGGATATAGTATCTCCTACTCCTATTCTCAAAACTCCTGACATAAGCTTTTTTGACTCCATAAGCTTAGTCTCTCCCAAATCAATTAAATTAATTGCTGAATTTACATGTTCAAATAGTATTTGTCCTTCATTTGTAAGAGTTACTCCTCTGGGGGTACGAGTAAAAAGCCTTACATCAAGTTCCCTTTCTAACTGATTAATTGATTGGCTTATAGCAGGCTGTGTCATATAAAGATGTTCAGCTGCTTTAGAAAAGCTCTTCAATTTGGCTACTTCTACAAAAACCTTATACAAATCTAACTTCATAGGCATATAAGCACTCCTTATATAATATATTAATACTATTTATTTTACTTATATCAAAATATAGTGTATATTACAAGTATAAGGATGTTAAATAGTTCTCAAACTAATACAAAGGAGAGATAGAAATGGAAAGAATGGTTGGTACTGTTGTTAGAGGCTTACGAGCACCAATTATGATGGAGGGAGACAATATAGTTGAAATAGTTGTAGATACTGTTTTAAAAGCTTCTGAAGTTGAAGGTTTTTCCATTAGAGATAAAGATATAGTTGCTATAACTGAATCTGTCGTTGCCCGTACACAAGGAAACTATGCTGATATTGACGCAATTGCTTTAGATATTAAATCCAAATTTGAAGATGATACTATAGGAGTTATATTTCCTATTTTAAGCCGTAATCGATTTGCTATTTTATTAAAGGGAATTGCAAAGGGTGCTAAGAAGATAATACTTATGCTTCAATATCCAGCAGATGAAGTTGGTAATGAACTGGTAACCATAGATGAATTGGATGAAAAGGGTATTAATCCATGGACAGATGTATTAACTGAAAAAGAATTTAGAGACCTCTTTGGAAAGAAAACACATCCATTTACTGGAGTAGATTATATTGAATATTATAAATCCATAGTTGAAGAACAGGGGAAAGAATGTGAAATAATATTTTCAAATGATCCCAAAACAATTCTAAAATACACAAAAAGCGTCCTTGCATGCGATATTCATACAAGAATGAGAACAAAGAGAATACTAAAGTCCAATGGTGGAGAAAAGATATATGGTCTGGATGAAATACTGACTGAGTCCATAAATGGCAGTGGTTACAATGAATCTTATGGGTTACTAGGTTCAAATAAGTCAACAGAAAACATTGTTAAACTATTTCCTAGAGACTGTCAACCAATAGTAGACCGTATTCAATCCATGCTAAAGGAGAAAACCGGAAAGACTGTTGAAGTCATGATTTATGGAGATGGAGCCTTTAGAGATCCAATGGGTAAGATTTGGGAACTGGCAGACCCTGTAGTATCCCCAGCCTATACTAAAGGCCTTGAAGGCACTCCTAATGAAATAAAGCTAAAATACATTGCTGACAATATGTTCCCTGATTTAAGAGGAGAAGAGCTTAAAAAAGCAGTTTCAAAATATATTGAAAACAAGGAAAAGGACCTTGTTGGGAAGATGGAATCAGAGGGCACTACTCCAAGAAGGCTTACAGACCTAATTGGCTCTTTATGCGACTTAACTTCAGGAAGTGGAGATAAAGGAACTCCAATCGTATATATTCAAGGATATTTCGATAGCTATGTAAAATAATAATAGGCCACTAACTAATATAAGTTAGTGGCTTTTTGCTTTGATTCAATCCATATCTTTCAATTGCACTTTCCAATATTTTACCTATAAACTCTCCTCTTGTCATGCCACAAGCTTTAGCAGCATACCCCATATAACCATGGTGCACCTTCATTCTTCCTTTTTCATCCCTGCTTGAATCTGTAGTGAGCCCTGCAAAGGTATTAATTTCAAGGAAATATGGTATTCCATCTTTACCTATTATCATGTCTATTCTCGAATAATCCTTTGCATTTAATACCTTATAAATCTTTAATGCCATGTCCTTAACACGTTTTTCCTCATCTTCAGTCAACCTTGCTGGACAGTAAATCTTTTCCTTATCATACATCTTATGTTCAAAAGTATTTGTTTTGGTTTTATTGTATTCAATTTCTACTATTGGAAGAACCATTGGATCTTTATATCCTATAATTCCAACAGTTACTTCCCTTCCTTCTATAAACTCCTCTATCAAAGCTTTTTGTCCAATTTTTTCCGTTATCTTTCTCACAACCTTTGGCAGGTCCTCATACCTATATATTATGTTTTCTTCTGTTATTCCTGCACTTCCTCTTCCCTCTATAGGTTTTACAAATAGTGGATACTTTAGGTTAATATCTGGAATGTTGTTCGGGCTGTTGGCTACAACAAACTTAGGTGTAGGCAGCTTGTTATAGGCTACAATCTCTTTCCTTTTAGCCTTGTTCATGGGAACAAGGTCTATTCCAGACCCAACATAAGGAATTCCAAAGGTTTCTAAAAAAGCCACCTCCTTAAGGCTAGACGCATTAAAAACTATACTTACATTTTCCTTTCTTATGTTTTTCAAGGTCTCTCTGGGGTCCTTTTTCCACTCAAGCAAGCAAGCATCAAAGCCTGCTTCACGTAAAGCAGAATAATGATGGTAGGCCTCTTCATAGGCATCATCATAAATCTTATCAGGTGTAATCCTCATTTGCTGCTCCACATTTCTATATTTCCTCCAGAAAACACCCACCTTCATCTTCATGCCTCCTTAAATTTGTTTTATTGGCATGACAACACATGCCTTTGTAAAAACAAATGCAATATCTAGTCTAATATTAATTTCTATTTAATTTGGGCTCACAAAGATTTGCTTTATGAAATAAAAGGAATAGATATGATTATATGGAATATTAATTCTATTGTATATTATATCACATTTAAATATTATGTAAAGTTCATCTGGATAAGATGGCTTATCTATAATTGTCTATATCTATATTTATATATGTTGGAACGTTAGATATCTTGGTATACTTTGTAACAAAATCATTTTTCCTATCATAGAAATGAAATTTATCATTACTATATATAATGTATTCGTCTATATTATCACTTTTCATAATATAGACATTGTCATAAATATTCTCATAAGTTCCCTTGTCTAATAGCTGGAACTGCTTGTATCTATAAAATTCACCGTCTGAAAAAACAAAGTATTCAGGATCAAGTACATTTTCATTCTGATAAGTACCTCTAATATTTCGAATTGTTATAAATCCGTCTAATTGGTTTTTTAGCTTTATATTGTAAAATATTGATACAAGAAGTAAAATAAACAATACTATAGTTATGCTGTTTTTTAATATATAAAGTTTGACCTTTGAAATAAAGTTAATCATTTTATAACCTCCTAATATTATGGTCTATTCTAATGAATTTCCTCTAATATAATTATATATTTCAGAAGTCTAACTGTCATAACTTTATTCAAAATAACAGGGTTGACTCGTGTAGAAGTCAACCCTTATATTAAAATATATATTTGCTTTTTCTTCTCCTTATTTTCTTCTTTTAACTATTATCACACATACTATTATAATCTCAATAGAATAATTCCATAAAGCATTAGTGCAATTTATATTTTTACCTTATATATCCTTCTTTGTTATAAGTAATAGTTATGAATCTTACTTTTTATCATACTTCAATTGAAATTAGAAAACCAACAAATTCACTTATATACTTATAATGTCTAATGGCTATCTAAAAACCACTGAATTAGTTTAGAACCTATACTAAATGATTCAATGTACTTCTCTTTAACTTCATCCTTTGAAAACCATCCCGCTTGTGATATCTCTTCTCCATCAGGCCTTATTTCCCCTTCAAGGTATTCTGCAGTAAAGGCTACCATCATGGAATTTGGAAATGGCCATGGCTGAGAACCAAAATACTTGATGTTCTTTACTTTTATACCCGCCTCTTCATATACTTCTCGCTTTACACAGTCCTCAAAGGTCTCACCATATTCAACAAATCCAGCTATAACGCTGTATTTTCTTTCTGGAAACTGCTTATTATATACCAGTAAAAGCTTATCCTCCCTTGTAACAGCTACTATTACAGCTGGAGATGTTCTAGGCCAGGTAGTATTTCCACATTTAGAACAAACCAAGGCTCTTTCAGTATAGCTATCCTTCAAGTAATTTTCCGAACCACATACACCACAGCATTTGTTTAACTTTAACCAGTTTAAAAAGAGGCTTCCCTTGCTAGCCAGAGTATACATCAACTCATCCTCTTGCTTTGCAATAGTCATTAAATCCATATATTCTATTTCATCGTTTTCAATCTCATTTTCAACTTCCCCGCACATAAGGTTTAATCCATTAATATCACCTATACACTGGATATATGATATTTCTATATTAAGCCTCTTAATATCTCCCAGCTGGGGAAATCTATATTCTCCATCTATATTAAAAAGCATAGCCCTGTTATTCTTAAACAGTATCCAAATGTCTTCATCAGAATCCCTATGCAATTTCTTTGGTGAAGGTTTAATAACTTCTTTTTCTTTCATCAAACAGTCTCCCAATCTATAGCCCCCCAATACCTATTTTGTTTTCCTTATTTCCTCCATAAAGCACTTTCTGCACAAAGGTTCATATTCATCAAGAGCACCTATTTTAATTCTTTCCGTATCCTTAGTCTTCCTGTGGCTAACCCATGCATCACTTCCACATTTTATGCATACTGCATGGTGCTTGTACAAATAATCAGCAATAGGCATCAGTTCCTTCACTATTTCAAAAGGAGTACCGGTAAAGTCCATATCAAGTCCTGCCACCACAACTGTAATATCCCTGCTGAGAAGTTTATAAATGCCTGATATAATCTTATCTACTGGCCCCTGCAGAAATTGAATCTCATCAATTCCTATTACATCAGGCTCCAATTCATCTACATATTCCAAAAGCTCATCTATATCATTTACCAATATGCAATCCATAGAAGTAAGATCATGGGTTACTATTTCATTTCTTCTAAATCTATTATCTATGCTTGGTTTAAAAGCAATAGTCTTATACCCTGCAATATTAAACCTCTTTACATCCTTCTCAAGGCTGGACGTCTTCCCTGAAAACATTGATCCTGTATGTACAATTAATTTTCCTTTATATTGATGCAATTAAACTCCCTCCTTCTAAATGCTTTTATTATTATACCATTATTTTTGTATTTTTGCTTTTAAAAGTTATCAATGTAATCACATTAATTGCTTTTATGAATATTATAAAGTATGACAAATTGTCCGCTAAAGGAGAGTTGCTTATGAGTAAGAACCCGGTTTTAGAAGTCAAAAATATTAGCATGATATATCATACTTTAAATGGCGAAGTTGAAGCCATTAGCGATATAGATTTCAAAGTATATGAAGGCGAAATAATTGGCATAGTTGGACCTAGTGGTTGCGGTAAATCCACTTTGCTATCAATTATATCAGGATTAATCACACCATCTTCAGGAGAAGTAATAGTAAAAGGCAGAAAAGTAACTAAACCATCAAAGAATATTGGATATATGTTTCAAAGAGACCACCTGCTGGAATGGAGGAATATACTTCAAAACGTTTTGCTAGGTCTGGAAATACAAAATAGGGTAGATAAAAAGGCAGTTGAAAAAGCAGAAAAACTACTTGACACCTATGGATTAGGAGAGTTTAAGGAAAGCTACCCAAGGCAGCTATCTGGTGGTATGAGGCAAAGAGCTGCGCTAATTAGAACTCTTATGGTGGAACCTGAACTTTTGCTTTTAGATGAGCCATTTTCTGCACTGGATTATCAGACAAGACTGGCTATATCTGACGAAATCGGATTAATCTTGAAAAATGAAAACAAAACTACCCTAATGGTCACTCATGATATAGCTGAAGCTATTTCAATTTCTGATAGAATAATTATATTGAGCAATAGACCTGCTAAAATTAAAGATATTATCGACATTGAATTAACATGTCCAAATAATAAATGGAGCCCTATAAACTGTCGTGAAGCTCCAGAGTTTAGACATTATTTCAATAGAATATGGAAGGAGCTTGATATACATGTATGAAGTTGAAGCTTCAAAGGAGCATAAGAATTTTCTTCAGAAGATAAGAAGAAGAAAGAAGATAATACTCATAACCCAAATATCCATTTTTATTCTTGGTTTAGCCTTTTGGGAAATAGCAGCTAGGTTATCTTTAATAGACACATTCCTCACAAGTAGTCCATCTAATATATGGAATACATTCTTGAAAATGTCTAAAAATGGAAACCTTGCCTATCACGTTGGAATATCGGTTTTTGAAAATATTATAGGATTTACAGCTGGCACCCTTATTGGAGTATTAGTTGCAATTGGACTTTGGTGGTCAGATTTTCTTGCAAAAGTATTGGAACCCTATCTAGTAGTATTAAATAGCTTGCCTAAAACAGCCTTAGCACCAATTATCATAATATGGATAGGAACAGGCTATGATGGTATTATAGTTACTGCAATTTCTGTTTCAGTGGTCATTACGATTATGAATATGTTCAACAGCTTTATATCTGTTGATGAAGACAAAATAAAACTCCTTAAAACCTTTGGAGCAACAAAGCTTCAAATATTTAAGAAAGTAGTACTTCCTCATTCAATTCCAGATATGATAAGTACCCTAAAGGTAAATATTGGATTATCATGGGTAGGAGTCATAGTTGGAGAGTTTCTCGTATCCAGAGCAGGAATTGGGTGGCTATTGGTCTATGGCAGCCAGGTATTCCAATTTGACCTGATTATGATGGGAGTATTCATCCTTGCTATAATTTCAGTTATCATGTACAAAATAGTTTCTATAGTTGAGAATAAATTTACAAGATGGAATCAATAAAAGGTCAGGTTTAGCCTGACCTTAAACTCTATTATCGGGATATTTATTTATGTAAATATCTGCTACTTAAATCACTTTAAATTCTACTTACTAATAAGCAATTACCTCCATGGTTTCAATTATCACTGGATCTATAGGTTTATCATTTTTATCTGTTTCTACTTTAGCAATCTTATCTACTACATTCATACCTTCAAATACCTGGCCAAATACAGTATGTCTAAAATCCAAATGTGGTGTACCTCCTAATTTTATATAAGCTTCTACCACATCTTTAGGAAATCCATATTCCTCACCAATTTCATTCATTTGATCTATAAGGAACTCCTCCACTTTAGTCTTTTGAACTATGAAAAATTGACTCCCATTAGTATTTGGTCCACTATTAGCCATAGACAAAGCCCCTCTCAGGTGGTGGTAATCCACATGAAACTCGTCTTCAAAGGGATGACCCCATATGCTTTCTCCACCTGTTCCATTTCCTTTAGGGTCCCCACCTTGAATCATGAACTCATCAATAACCCTGTGGAAAGTAAGTCCATTATAATATCCATTTTTTACATGAGTTTTGAAGTTCTCTACCGCTTTTGGAGCTATTTCGGGGAATAACCTTATCTTGATTGTACCATAATTAGTATTCATTACTACTATTTCTTCTCTTTCTTTTGGTAAATTTAACTGTTCTAAGTTCAAATTTTTTCCTCCTTAATTTTTTCATTTTTACTACTATAAATAACAAAATATATTATTTATTTATTTCTATACACCTTACATTTTAGTATATTTACCACCTATCATAATGAACCTTGCTTTCATTATATCTATCCTTTGGCTCTACTTCCTGTTCTTTCTTTCCTATGGCAACCAGACCTATAGGAACAATATTATCAGGCAGGTTCAAAAGCTTCGAGGTGGATTCCATAAGATTTTCTATAGGATATATTCCACACCATACTGCCCCAAGTCCTAGTCCATGTGCTGCTAGAAGTATATTCTCAAGGGATGCTGAACAATCTGATACCAAAAATCCAAATTCTGGCTGAACATTCATATCACCACATACTACTATTCCACATCCAGCCTTTGGGAGCATTTTGGTATATTGATGAAATTTAGGTATAGCCTCTAGAATTTCCTTATCTTTTAATACGATAAACTCCCTAGGTTGCCTATTATGAGCTGAAGGTGCTTGGAATCCTGCTTTTAATATTGTCTTTATCTCCTCGTCACTAATAACCTCCCCAGTAAATTTTCTAATGCTTCTTCTTGTATTAATAGCTTCTAATACATCCATTATCATCACCCTTCCTCTATATATTACTATACTTCTCAATACAGGACTTACATATACATACCTTGCCTCTTTTATCCTCTGGAACCATGTCTAATATATGCTTAGGTACTACTACATCCTGACACCAGCATTTACCTTCTCCATGCTGACAGTTATTAGGTTTGCCACAAATAGGGCATATTTTTTCTTCTTCTGTTAATGCCAATACTATCACTCCTTATATTATTCATTTACAATATTTTTATTATATATAGCACGAGGCTAATCTTTCTTATTCAAGCTATTGAAAATAATCTAAGTATAACCTATGTTTCATTATACCATAATTTTCTTATCACTTATTTGACTTTTTGTAATATTATATAATTATAGCTTATGAGTTATGGTACAGGAGGCATAGATAATGGACAGGATTGTAAGAAAATGTAAAGTATGTCCCATAGGATGTGAGCTGATAATAACCGAAAACCCTGATAATCCTTTAGATATTAAAGTTGAAGGCAATAGCTGCAATAGAGGAAGGGATTTTGGAATTCAGATTACAACTACCCCTATGAAAGTATTAACAGGTAAAGTGATTTTACTAAATGGAAGCATGAAACATCTTCCAGTCAAAACAACAGGACCTGTTCCTAAAAATAAGGTGGAAGAATGCTTAAAGATTATAAATTCTACAGAGATTTCAGCTCCTGTTAACAGGGGAGATATAGTTATAAAAAATATTTTAGGTTTAGGAGTAGATGTAGTTGCAGCACGCAAGGTTAAAGCAGTTACCAATTGAAATAAGACAGAGAACCGTTCCTCTGTCTTAGCTAATTGCTTTCTACCATAATCTCCAATTTGTTGTTAATCATATAGTTATATAAAATTGGAGCTATTGTTCCCTTCATCACACTGGATAGACTAATACTCCACCATATACCCAAAAGTCCAAGTTTGGTGCTGCTCAATACCAGTGCCATAGGAATCCTTAATATATTAAATATAACTCCAATTAAAGTAGGAGGTAATGTCTTTCCAAGTCCGTTAAAAGCACCTGTAGTGCCTATTTCAGTAGCCATGAAAAACTGAGATATTCCCAATATCCTCAAATAATGTATCCCTTCTTCTATAGCTACAGGGTCATCTGGTGTAAAAATACTAAAGAGTGGCTTTGCACCTATTACCAATAGAAGAGACGTACAAAAGCCTATAGTTCCTAAAATCTGCATACCCCTTCTATATCCTATCCTTATTCTATCTGCTTTTTTGGCTCCATAATTCTGTCCTACAAATGCAGATATTGCTGAGCCAAAACCGTCTGCTGACAGCCAGGATATGGATTCAATTTGAGACCCTACATTTAAAACAGCTACAGCCACATCTCCAAAATTAGCAATAAATCTTGTAAGTATCATAGTTATACTTGAATGAATAGCAGTCTGCACAAAGGGTGGAACTCCCAGCTCAATAATTCTCTTAATATACTGTAAATCAGGTTTAACTAACAAGTTCACTTTTGAATATATTTCTCTATTTTTCTTGCCTATGTAAATGAATATCATTGTAACTAAAACTTGAGAAAAGGTAGTTGCAATGGCAGCTCCAGTTGCTCCCATAGAAGGAAAAGGACCTATTCCAAAAATTAAAACAGGATCTAAAATCATATTAGCAATTAATCCTATGGTATTTAGCTTAAAAGGGGTAACACTGTTTCCTGCACTATTTAATGTAGTTGAAAACACAGGGTTTAAAAATTGAAATATCGTACCCAGTCCAACAATCCATAAGTAGGATTCAGCCATTCTAATAACTTCTAATTGATTTAAATTAAAAAATCCTATTATCTGTTTTCTAAAAAGAACTAGAAATAGCGAATACAATATAGCTATAAATATATCCAGTTGGAATCCATTTGATATATACTTCTTAACCTCATCCATATTCTTTCTGCCATAGGCATGAGCAACGCTAACACCTAACCCTACCTGGGATATCAATATCAACCCTGAGCCAAACCACAATAGATTTCCTGCTGTTCCTACTGCTGCAACAGCTGAAGTACTATATCTTCCTAACCACATAGTATCCGTTAGACTATATGCCATCTGTATAAAAGACGTTCCCATAATAGGCATGGCTAATTTTATTAAAGTGCTAGTAATTCTTCCTTCTGTCAAATCTAAATTTCTGTTCATTTTATTCCCCCAACATATATTAATGCTTAAGGTTAATTTTATCCAAAAAAAAAGGAATATTCAAGTAGAATTGAATTGATAGAATAGTAGGCTTGAGGTCATAACTTAATGTACTGCAAATGCAGCACATTAAGTTTATGACAAAGTATGGGAGTGTTACTGTGCAAGGGATAAATCTATATTAAATGGATTTTAATTTAGTTAATCCAATAGCTTTAAAAGGTCATTAAAACTTTTTAATAGACTTTCATATATATCCTGTAATCTTAAGTATAAAGATTTTTCCGTTTTGTCTAATTTCTTGTATTTTTCTTTAGTTAGTTTTTTAGTTATTTCTTTATCTAATGTTTTTTCACTTTTTTGCTCATCTTTTGCTTCTGTTAATTGCTCTTCTTCCATTGGCTTTCTTTCTATCTCGATTATTGTTTTTTCATTTTCCTCTTCTATTGGTACCTTATCAGTTGGCTTTTCTACTGGTTTATCTTTTTTCTTTTCATTAACTAGTTTTTCTTCCACTACCTCTTCCTCCACCGTTTCTTCTCTAATCATTATTTTTTCTAATTTATCTAATCTTTTTTGAAGTCCTGGTGGTAGCTTTTCTCTCTTTGCAAGACCTGGTGGCAACTCATTTCTCTTAGCTAATCCAGGGGGGAGTCCTTTTTTAGCTTGGGCATTAACAGGTGCAAAGGTCATAAATGAGGCAGCGCAAAACAATATAAAACAGATTAATATCCTTAATGCCTTGTTTTTCATATTCCTTCCCTCCTTTCCTTTGTAGTTGGGTTTGCTTTGTGTCCCTTTCTCCTTCATCGCCCTGCAATATTAATTATAGGTTAATAATATTGCTCAAGTTTTGCAGATGATTTAATATTTGTTTCAAAATTATTAATAATTGTTACAAAACCTATTTTCTTACATTATTTTTTGTATAGTATATATATACTCAAAAATGCATAAGCTTCGTAAGTCATGTATTTTCAAGAACTTTTTCTCTAAATGCAAAATAAGCCCAATCATATTCGCTTATATATTTTTTGCCAAAATTTGGGCTGTGTGGATAAATAAAAAATTTAATGATATAATAGTTAATCATTAATAGGGATTTAATTTTTTTGTTGATAACCTTGTCTGGCAAATAGCAATGGAGGTGAATGGATTGCAGAATTCAGCAAAGATTTTGGTAGTTGATGATGATCAAAATGTATTTGAACTAGTCAAGTTATATGCAGATATGGAGGGATTTCAGGTTGTAGGAGTAAATAATGGAGATCTTGCATTATCAGCCTTTGACAAGGAAAATCCCGATGTGATCATCTTAGACCTTATGCTGCCAGGAACAGATGGTATAACATTATGCCGTAAATTTAGAGAAATACGAATGGTCCCTATTATAATGCTTACTGCCAGAGGCGAAGAAGCTGACAGAATATTGGGATTGGAAATGGGGGCTGATGATTATGTATCAAAGCCTTTTAGTCCAAGAGAATTAATGGCAAGAATTAAAGCAGTTATGCGGCGAACAAATCTATATAATAAATCTGAACAAATAAATATTAAGTATCCTGGATTGGAAATAATGTCTGACCTTAGAAAAATACTTGTTAATGGCAAGGAAATCGAATTAACCCCCAGGGAATTTGATCTATTGTATTACCTAGCACAAAGTCCATTAAGGGTTTTCTCAAGAGATGATCTATTATCTGCTGTTTGGGGATGTGATTACTTTGGAGATCAACGCACTGTAGATGTTCATATAAGAAGATTGAGAAAAAAACTATCTTTATTAAATCATGAATATCTGACAACTGTCTGGGGTATTGGATATAGATTTACACCACCTTTAAAAGTAAAGGAAGTATCCTATGAATAAATACATAAATAAAAGCAAGGAATGGATTAATAAAATTACTCCCATTTTAAAAAAGCTTGGTATTGGTTTTAAACGCTTTCTACTAAATCAATATCATAAAAATATCTATACTCAAATTCTGTTTACTAATATTATATGTTTTTTCATCTGTTCTGTTATTTTAACAGTATTTTATGATTTTTCAGTAAAGCATATAATTTATCACCATATTGAGCAGGAGTTAATTCAAAAATCAACTCGGGTAAATTATGCTCTGCTTCAGCAGGAAAGCTTGCAAGAGGTGAATCCTCCAGAAGCTACAGATAGCAATTCTAATAAAAATCAACATGAACAGATTAAATTTTTATCAGAAATATTCCATGTGAAGATAACAATTTTTGATAAATCTGGCAATATAGTCGCCACATCAGCACAGCAGGAAGTAGTCCCAGGCTCTAGAGTAGATGAAAAGTTTACTGAAATTATTTCTGTTGGCGAAACTACAACTACAAAAATCATTGACTCTAAAACCGGTGAGCTTACATTTATAGCTGCTGTTCCCATGGGAGATAACAAAAATGATATTGTTAATGGAATACTATTGGAATATATTCCTACTAAAATTAGTAGCAGTATTGCAAGTACACGCTTGTTTTTAATACTAGGAGAAGTTGTTTTGTTTATAATGGTTATCTTTGTTTCTGTATCTCAGGCTACCCGTATTTCTAAACCAATTTCCAGATTGAGTGTATATGTAACTGAAATAAACAGTGGCAACTATATAAAACAGGAAAATCATATTATTACTGATGAAATGAAAACGCTGAAAAATCAGCTTGATAAACTAGTAGAAAAATTAAAAAGTATGGAAAAGCAGATTGAAGACATTGAGGGTGAAAGATCAAAGCTGTTTGCAGACATATCTCATGAACTACGCACCCCGTTAACTACTATACAAGGCTTTACAGAGGCAATATATGATGGAGTAATTAAGGATAAGGATTTGTTGGACAAGTATATAGAGATTATTTACAGCCAGACTATACACATCAACAGATTAATTGATGATATGCTGCAATTAAGCCGTCTAGAAAGCGGTAGTATGAGGTTAGAAAAATCCCCATTAGATTTAAACGCTGTAGCAAACCATGTTGTCGAAACTATGGAGAATATTGCTAAATCTGTAAATACAAATATTATTTTTGAATCCAATAATCAGCAGGCAATAATACTGGGTGATGTAGACAGAATTGAACAGATACTAAAAAATCTTATTCAAAATGCTATTAATGCTACAGAGAATGGAAACATAGAAGTAAAAATAAACGCCTTCAAAGATGAATATATATTATCCGTTAAAGATGATGGAGTCGGAATATCAGCAGAAGACATACCTCATATTTGGGAAAGATTTTACCAGAGCAAGTCACAAAAAAACAGTGGCAGAAAAAAACAAGGTAGTGGCTTAGGATTAGCTATAGTAAAGCAACTTGTAAATCTACATAGTGGTAAAATCTATGTAGAAAGTAAACCTGGAGTAGGAACAACTTTCTATGTACACTTTCCTGCTCTATAAAAAGCACCTCCAAAAGTTTATTCTATATCTAACTTTTGGGGTGCTTTATTTATTCATTATAAGGCAATGTAACTAAAATCTCAAATCCTCTTCCTTCTTCAGTATTGAAGTCAATATAACCATTAACTCTGTTAATCCTCTCTTCTATACCCTTTAATCCATTTCCCTTAATAATATTGTCACATCCTATGCCATTATCCTTTATGCTTAATTGTATCTTATCCTTTACATTAAGGGTTATATTTATTTTACTGCAATTACTATGCTTTATGCTATTAGTTAAGCTTTCCTTTATTGTTGCATATAGTATGCTTTTGTGCTCAATAGGAATCTCCTCTACCTTTTCATCAATATGAGATACTATATCTATACTAGATGTATCATTTATATTATCAATAATTCCATTTACAGAAGCTATAAGCCCTTGTGACAAGTCATCCTCCTTTAAGGTATATACTGCCTTCCTTAGACTGTTCATACTTTCCTTAACTAGGAGCTGGCATTTGTCTAAAAGCCTTTTGGCTTTATCCTTATCTTCATCTATTATATTTCTAGTCACATCCAGATTCATACTCAGAGCTACTAAACTATGGCCTAAATTATCGTGAATATCCTGAGCTATTCTGTTTCTCTCCTTAGTAATTGTTAGTTCCTCTATTTCCTTGTTCAACTTCAACACCTTATTTCTTTCTACTACTAATGCTACATGGGAAAATATGCTGACACTAAAAAAAGCTACCATCAATAATTTGAATACAATCCCCATAGAATATTCTCTAATTACCTCTAAAACACTCATACTCTCCAATATACTATCTAAACTAGCAAAGAATCCATAGTTGCTTACAAACAATATAGTAAATACATTTAAGGAATATAAAACTTTTACAGCCCTTTTATCTATTATCCACGGTATTTCAAACATTATCACATATAAATAAACCTCTAAATAGCCATCTACGAAATATTGCAGTATTCCTCCAATTATAATTGATATTGCAACAGATATATAGTATTTCATATTTGAATTAATTTTACCTTTATACCTTAATATATCATTTATAGCTGCAAACATAAATAATGATAGATACAAAATGAGATTACCAAAATCCTTATAAAATCTGGCAATTATAATAGTGATAAAGGTTATATACAATAAACTCCTTATGATTTGCATATAATTCCACCATTTTTTCATCACATCATCACCTGTATAGCACAGCCTTTTTTATAATATTCTATATAATTATGAATCTTCCTTTATTATTAAATCTTTTTGTCTTATACGATTAAAATAATAAATTGCAAATATACATAGCACAACTGCCATTATCCCTTTGATATAGAATCCAGTTTCACTGCCGAGATTCTCATAAATATATCCTCCAACTATTGGTCCTAACATTCCACCTATTCCAACAGCAAACTTATATTTCCCATAGGATTTTCCCCTTTGGTTTTCTCCTACAATATCTATTACAAGGGCAGATTCTGCAGGGCCCTCAAGTATTGAAAATACTGAAATTAAAGTATGAAGAGCTAAAAAGTAACCATAGCTTTTCACTGCAGGAAGGAAGATGTACAGTACTCCCATTGCTAAAATACTCGTAACCAATATCTTCTCCCTGCTATATTTATCAGATAGCTTTCCAAACCTTTTAGGTAGAAATAAGGATAGAATTGCACTAGGAAAAAAGAGATAAGCCATTAGATGTAATTCACTTGTTATGTTGTCAGCTATATATATAAGATAGGTATGACCTGTTAGGCTGAATATGAAAGCAAATAAGCCCATCAATATTAAAAACATGTTAAAATCTCTACTTTTATTTACTTTTTCTTCCTTATAGTATGGCTTCAGGTCCTTAGTCTCCTTTAATTTAGTTGAAGCATAATAAAGGCTAATTAAACTTGTTGTCAAATACAGCAAGAATGCAGTCTTAAAAGAGCCTTTGAAGAACATAACTATATTGAACCCTAATATAACTCCTATTAAATCTCCTTTATTTATGGATTCATCTAATATTCCAAAGGTTTCTGACCTGTTTCCTTCATGACTTAGGTCTGATATTACAGTATTTACACTTATCCAAAGAAAAGAACTGGCTATCCCCTGAAATATTCTTGCAGCCATTAGATTCTGAAAATCATCTCCTAATATAAATAATAAATTTACCAGACAATAAAAGGCTATACCTAATACAACTCCTGGCTTTCTTCCTTTTTTATCTATAAACAATCCAACAACAGGTCTCATTATTATCGTAAATAGAGTAAAGGCTGAATACAAAAACCCTACTTCCACTACAGATATGCCAGATGAGTAAGCATAAATTGGAAATATAAATCCTATAAAAAAAAATGGAAATGACACAAAGAATGCAACTTTTTTCAAGGCTTTCAAATTATCCATAATATACCTCCCTATACTTTTCTTTAGTATATTATAGATAAATAAGCCCTTTTCTCCATCAAACCAAAGTAATAATTTTGGTAATGATTTATATATGACTTTAGTAATAAGGCAAGAAGACGGTTCTTTTTCCTATTTTAATTCCCTTATCATCAATGCTAACTGAGTCCTGTCCCTTATTTCCAGCTTGTCCAGTATTTTAGTGACATAGTTCTTAACCGTTCCTTCAGTTATGTACAGGATTTGGCTTATTTCTTTATTGCTTTTCCCCTCACCAATAAGCTTTGCAATTTCTAATTCTCTTGGCGTTAATCTTCGAAATATGTCTTCTTTTTTATTATTTCTATCTATTACTGCACTGGCTATGGTTTTGGCTATATCCCCATGAAAAAGCATTTCTCCACTATGAACAGTTTTAATTATATTCACCAGTTCCTTTGAGCTTACATCTTTTAATATGTAACTGTCAGCACCATTCTTAAGTCCTTTAAAAATGTATTCATCTTCATTGAAGGTTGTAAGTATTATAATTTTTGTATCAGGATATCTATCCTTAATAACTTTAGTTGCCTCAACTCCATCCATTATAGGCATTCTTATGTCCATAAGGATTACATCCACTTCTTCTTTTTCAACAAAGTCTATTGCCTCTTTTCCATTACTGGCTTCACCTACAATTTCTATTTCATCATAAAGATCCAGCATAAGACTTAACCCTTCCCTAATAAGGGCTTGGTCATCAACTATTAATACTCTTATCATATTCCACCTCCAAATGAGGGTTGGACTGACGCCAACCCCTATCACTATCTTATGCAAGATGTAGCAGCATACCTACAAAATGCAGAACTGTTCCTGCAAGAACAAAAAGATGCCAAATGGCATGATTATATGGAATGGCTTTTATACTGTAAAATATTGTCCCTAAGCTATAGATAATTCCTCCACCCAATAACCAAAAGAAGAAATTTAAAGATGTCATTTCTACTATTGGCTTTATTGTAAATACCGCAATCCAGCCCATTGCTATATAAGTAATCAATGATAATGCTTTAAATCTGTCAAATTTCCCTGCAGTAACGATTTTAAATATTACTCCCAATATTGCAATAATCCATACAGCTACCATAATTCCAATTCTTAAATTTCCTTCTAATGCAAGCAATGCTACTGGAGTATAGGTTCCTGCTATAAACAAATATATGGAAGAATGATCAAATACTCTTAATATCTCCTTAATTTTTACATTTCTAAAGCTGTGATACAAAGTAGATGAAAGATACATTAATATAAGGCATATTCCATATACGCTAAATGCAGTAATGGAAATAGTATCCCCTTTTCTTACGGAAAAAAGCAGCAGTATAATTAAAACTGCTATTCCAAATACTATACCTATTCCATGGGTAATAGCATTTGCTATTTCCTCTCTTTTAGAATATTTGGTATCTTTCATTTATTATCTCCTCTTATATATCTTTATTATTTTTATACTTATAATAGAAATAAGACAAAAGAACCGTCCCTTTGTCTTATTCCTCCTGGTCTGTTATTATTATTGGACCTTCCTTAGTAATGGCTATGGTATGCTCATATTGAGCTGATAGGCTTCCATCTATGGTTCTTGCAGTCCATCCATTGTCATCTATTGTACATTCATATCTGCCTATGTTTATCATCGGTTCAATGGTTAATACCATTCCCTCCATAAGTCTAGGTCCTCTTCCTGGGATTCCAAAATGGGGAACTTGAGGCTCCTCATGCATATTCTTACCTATTCCATGGCCTACAAAATCCCTTACAACAGAAAAACCTTCTCCTTCTACATAGGTCTGTATGGCATGAGATATATCTCCAATTCTATTACCTATTATGGCCTTTTCTATTCCAATATATAATGCCTTTTTTGTTACTTCTAAAAGTTTTTTTGCTTTTTCTGATATATTCCCTACTGCATAGCTCCAGGCTGAGTCAGCAAGATAGCCATCTATGTTGACTACCATGTCTATGGTAACTATGTCTCCATCCTTTAATGGCTCCTTTCTTGGAAATCCATGGCAAATCTCATCATTAATTGATGCACAGGTAGCATACTGATACCCTTTATAGCCTTTTTGCTCCGGATAGCCTCCATGGCTTATAATATATTCCTCAACAAACTTATCTATTTCATAAGTGCTTATACCTGGTTTAATAATCTTTGCAATTTCCTTGTGTACATTTGCTAGGAGCTTTCCTGCCTTTTTCATCTTTTCAATTTCTTCTTTACTCTTAATATATATCATAATACATTTCCTTTCTATCAATAATAATATTCTAATTATGAATCCTGATATTAGCTTGATCCAACAAAGCTATAAATCTGGCATCATTCCTTAAGCTGTCTAGGTCCTTATCGACTTTCACCATTTCTATAATCTGGGGATATAATAATATGGCTTTTCTTAAATCCTTCATTGCTTTATCCTTTTCATCAAGCCTTGCATAGCAACATGCCCTATTATAGTATAAATATTTTGCATAAGGATTGTTTTCTATTCCTTCTGTCAGTACCTCAATAGCTTGTAATAGTTTTCCCTCCTCTATATATATGGCTGACTTATTTAGATAAGAATCAGAATACTTATTATTCTCTTTGATAGACTTGTCATAATACTCCAATGCCTTTTCATGGTCTCCCATCTTTTTATATATAACTCCCATATTAAATAGAGCCCTGAAGTAGTTTGGGTTAATTTCTAAACTCTTCTTAAGCATCTCAAGAGCTTTTTCATATTCATTTCTCTCTTCGTATATGGACCCAATATTGTTATAAGCTATATAGTCATCTGACTTAAGACTTATAACCTTATTGTAATAGTATATAGCCTTTTCATCATCTCCTTTTTCATCATATATATTAGCTATGTAAAAATAAGCTCTATCATAAAAAGGATCTATCTCTATAGCCTTAAAATAGCATTTTAGAGCATTTTCAACATCATTTAATCTCTCATACATTGTAGCCATTCCATAAAAAGCTCCTGCTTGTCTTTCATCCAACTCAGTTATCTTTTTATAGGCTCTTAAGGCTTTTTCTGGTATGTCCAATTCATCATATATTATTGCAATATTATATAGAATTTGAATGCTTTCTTCCTTATCCCCCTCAAATCTTAACGCCCTGCTATAGAATCTGACAGCCTTCTCCTTATCATCATCCAGATAAGAGTTTTCTGCTAAAATTATATAGTTCTTTCTTCTGTCTTTACTACTTAACTGTCCACTCATCTTTTTACACCTCTAATTTATTTATATAAATATAGTTTATCACAAATCTGTATGAATATATTACTATAATATATTATATAGAATTTAATTTAATATCTATATTATTTACGATAAAAAATAAGCAGCCTTAGCTGCTTATAGTTGAAACTCTCCTATCTGCCTGTAATTCTTGCCATTATGACTTACCACATTATCTGCAAGAATCCATTGACCATTGATACCTATAGTTTTTGCCATTTCAACAAAATAGTACATTACTATGCCTGCATCCATAAGGTCTGTTTTGCCTTCCTCTGAAGTCTCCAACAAGAGAATTACCTTGTTATTTTTAAGGATAAATCTCCATGGCTGCCTATTGTAATTTGAAGGAGCAAACCTGATGTAGTAGAACAGGTCATCTAACCCTCTTTTCTCCAACTCTTCTATAGATATGGGCTTGTCCAATTCCTCATCATATACTATATCCTGAATACTCACTCTTGAGCTAAAAGGCTCCTGAACAAATGGATTTGAAGCTTTAGGATATCCTATGGCTATTATATAGCCGATATTCTTATTATACTCTCCAAATGCTTCAGACTTAACCTTCTTGTCTACATTCTTTACATTTATCCAGCAGCTGCCTAAATTTAATTTGCTTAGCTCTGTCATAAGCTTTTCTGTATAGAAAGAACCATAAATAATTGAATCAGTACTTGCTTCCTTCAGCCTAATACCTATATAATGAGGGCTTTTAATCATAACTCCTGAATACCCAGCCAGTCCTTCAAGTAACCTATATACCCTGTCTCCTTCTTCAAATAATACAAAATTGAAATGCCTATTCCCATCTTCTTTTTCTAATTCATCAAATATCCTTAAAATCTGTGCTTTGACCTCACCAGTAATTTCCTTATTCTTATACTCCCTTACAGATTTTCTGTCTTTAAGAAAATTACTCATTAACATAATACCACCCCTTTTTATTGCTTATATAATATTATATACCATTTAATATATAAAACTAATCTATTTCATATTCTAATAGCACTAATTAATTCAATAATATGTGATATAACAAACAGATGTACTATAAAAGCAGATCCAGCTCCTACAATAATACCTGCTACTACATCTGTTGGATAGTGTACTCCCAAATAAACCCTTGATATTCCTACTAATAAAGCCAGTGTTATGACAATTATGCTCAGTACAGGCATATTTATCGCTATAACTGTAGCTATTGAAAAACTGGCTGAAGTATGGCCTGATGGAAAAGAGTAATCTTTCAGTTTTATACCAAATGTATTTAGATTTTTCAGCACTTTATAAGGTCTATCTCTACTAAGAAGGCTTTTTAGGCTATAGGTTATAGCCTGACTCACAGCCAAAGTAGCTGCCACTTCAATACCAATACGTCTAATTTCCTTATTTCCAAATACTATCAGTATAAATGTAAACAGTGATACGAAAGCTGCACTGCCTAAATTTGTGAATTTAACCATAAATCTATCTAGAAATTTAGTCTTCATCTTCTCATTTATCAATAAAATGAATTTTTTATCAAACTCCTTAAGTATATTTTTCATTTTACTCACCTTATATTAATGGAATTCATTTCGCTCTTTATTTATGTTGAAATAATATCATAATTATTATGCTTTTTGAGAGAGGCAATCTATGATAAATTAAATATATAGTAAGGAATGTAAAAAACATATGCTGTTTATCCATCATATTATATTTTACTACAAAAAAAGTAGGTGTAATTATGAATTTGAGCAATGAACAGAAAAAAGCCATATCCCATATAAAGGGTCCTGCATTGGTGCTGGCAGTTCCGGGAGCAGGAAAAACCACTGTACTTATCCATAGAACTGCAAACCTTATTCTAAATTACAATGTAGCTCCTGAAAGCATATTGTCAATAACCTTTTCCAGAGCTTCTGCAAAGGATATGGAAGAAAGATTTAAAAGGCTATATGGAGATATTACCCAAATACCTGTACATTTTTCTACAATTCACAGCTTCAGCTATAGCCTCATTAGAGAATATGCTTTTAAAAATAGGATCAGATATGTTCTTATAGAAGACGAAAACAATGAGCTAAACAAATTTAATCTTCTCAAAAAGATATATTTTTCAGTTAATAAAAGCCAAATAACTGAAGAAAAGCTGGAAACACTTCTAAACTCTATTGGATATATTAAAAACATGATGATTACTCCAGAAGAATTCTTAAATCAAAATAAAATTGATATTAAAAATTTTGAAGATATATTCACAATATATGAAAATTACAAGAAGTCTAACAGCTTATTGGATTTTGACGATATGCTTACATTATGTCTGGATATTCTGAAACAAGATAAACATATATTAAATAAATACAGAAATAAATTTGAATACATTCAGGTGGATGAAGGCCAGGATACATCTAAAATACAGATGGAAATTATTAAAACCATTGCCTATCCAAAAAACAATTTGTTTATAGTAGCCGATGATGACCAATCCATATATAGCTTTAGAGGAGCTTATCCAAAAGGGCTATTGAATTTTCGCAAAACATATAAGGATGGAAAGCTGTTTTTCATGGAAAGAAACTACAGATCTACTGAAAATATTGTATCAGTATGTAATAAATTTATTAAAGCAAACAAATTGAGATATGATAAAAACATTATTGCTGAAAACCCTCTTTATGAACCTATAAAAATTGTAAAAGTTAAATCAATAACAGACCAGTATGAATATATAATAAAAGAACTGAAAAATCATGCTGATTATTCAAATACAGCCATACTATACAGAAATAATATTTCTTCCGTTGGAATAATTGAATATCTGGAAAGAAATAATATTCCATTTTATATGAAGGATATAAGACTCAAATTCTTTGACAGCTGGGTTATAAAAGACATATTCGATTTCTTCATGCTATCCAAAGACACAGCTAAAGTTGAGTACTTTGAAAACATATATTTTAAGATGAATGGATTTATTTCAAAAAAACATCTTAACTATGTTAAAGCCAGACTAGAAAACCAATCAATTTTCGACAGCCTATTGGACATGGATGGATTAAATGATTTCTATAGGAAAAATTTCTTGGATTTAAAATTAAATTTCAAAAAACTGTCTAAAATGAAGCCTTGTGAAGGGATCACCCATATTGAAAAAGCTTTAGGCTATGAAGATTATCTTAAAGAGAACTCTATTAAATTTGGATATACATTTGATTCCTTAAAAAGCATATTGACTTATTTAAAAGTAATATCCAAGCCTCTAAACACAATTGATGAACTTCTATTAAGATTAAAATATTTAAATCACACTATATCTCAATCAGTAAAAATAAAAAAAGGAGTAACCCTTTCAACTATTCATTCAGCAAAGGGACTGGAGTTTGACAGGGTATTTATATTGGATTTAATAGATGGGGAATTCCCTCCAGTAAACAGCATAGATGAATTCAACAAAGGAAATATCGAACTTTTAGAGGAGGAAAGAAGACTTTTCTATGTAGGCATGACAAGAGCCAAAAAAGACTTATTTTTAATTACATTGGATAATAAAAACGATAAAAAAACAAAACCTTCAAGGTTTTTAACTGAACTTGAAAACTTGAGATTCTAGAATGATAAAAGGCAGCTTAGCTAGCTGCCTTGACAACGTTTTTCTGGAGTGACATTACCTTTTTCTTTGATTCCCGTACATGATTATCATCTACTCCATCAAATACTACCTCTGGAAAACTCATAAAAAATCCTACAACCTGACCTTCTTTTACTTCACCATCACTTACTATATATTTTTTCGGTAACATTACTATACCCATTCCCATTTTTAAGTCAATAATCACTGAGTCATCATTTACAAGAGAAATTATTCCTTCTACATACCTTTCCTGAACATTTTGAAAAAAGTCCATAATAACCCTCCCTTTAAAATCTTTAGGATTGTTGGAGGAAATAAGCTTTATATAATGCATTAGTTAAAATTTTTCTTTCATTTTAATTATATCACTTTTTTGGCAATAAATCTGTCTTTTATGAATAATATTTTATGATTTATTTGGAATACTATAATCGAAGTACTTACTTAATAAAAAAAAGAGGAGGTTTACTGTGGCTAAAAAAGGCAACCTAAACAATAAAAACAATAAAAATAACAACAGCAAGAATAACAACAATAAGAACAACAACAATAACAATAACAAAAACGACAACAAGAACGATAACAATAATGACAACTTATAGGCATAAGTTAAAGAACCCTTATAAGGGTTCTTTAACTTTTATCTTTCAAATTCTTTTATTTTCATATAATCAACACTAAAAAATTCACCTTCTCTTAATGTAAAATTATCTGAACTATAAGGCTCTCCATCTATTGATATATATACATTTTCTACCCTATAAAAACTACCTAATGTATTTACTATACTCTTTAGTATTTCAATTTCCTTTTCTATATCCATATTAGCAATCAGTTCATTGGAAAAATCTATTCTGACAATTTCTTTTTCCTTATCAAGTTTAATTGAATTAATGTCTGTATCTTCTGTTATTGCAGGCAATAGCTCATCATATTGGGAGTTTTTCATGTTATATTCCAGTATGTCTTTTATGTCTTCATTGGTTTTGAATTCAACTTCCTTATTAACATAGGCTAAACTCTTGCCATTAAGGGTAGGATAATAAAACTTAATGTTCATTTTAATGGGACCTTCCTCAATCTTTTCTAAAAGAGTTTTTATTTCAAATCCGCTTTCAATATATACAGTACCTACATAACCTACTCCCTTTGCATAATAATCCATCTGTTTTTTTCCTTCCCCTAATTGAGTTGTAACTTCAAGGGCTTTAAAATTTCCATAAGGAGTATCTATATCCACACTATCTCCTGTAATGGTCCTAGTATGCCCATAGTAAGTTACCCATGAGTTTCCAACTTTCAGAGGCTCTTTCAGCAATATATCACTTATCCTATTATCTACATCGAGCATATTTTCAATATGATAGAACTCATTTTCGCGATATATTTCCCTTAATTCACCATTCTCATATTCCAATACCCTTAATATTGAAACGTCCTCATAGTTGGTTTTAAGCTGAATTCTATTGTCTTTCAAAAATTCAACAAATATGCTTTGCTCTGAAAATTCATTGTTAACACCTATATATTGCATTAATAGGTTTTCTTTGAAGGGATAATAGTCCTCAATTGTTAAAGCCTCTACCATAGGTTGATTTTCATTAGTATCCTGTTTACATCCCGTAATGACAATTAATAAGGCAATAAACAGTACTGCTAATTTCTTCATAGACTTCACCTTAAAAACCTTTCTGTATTTATTTATATACTACTTATATTGCTAAAAAAATTAAAAAATATGTTACAAAATCTCAACATCAGGCTTAAATTTATATATAACGTCCTTTCTTTCCACAATAATAACAGCTTTCTTTGAAAGGTTCTCATCTTCTCTAATACTTAACAAAAGTTCTCTATTTGGATTTATGGCAATAGGATTTCCTACCATTCTAAGCATAGACAAGTCTCCTGTGGTATCCCCATAGGCATAACTTAAATCTAAATCCACATTATATTTTTCTAGGAACTCATACAACGTCTTATATTTATTTTCAGAATCCCACATTTTTTTGATTTCACCTGTAAAGTTATTATTTTCATCTACAAGATAAGTAGTCCCTCTGTACTCAGTAGCTCCATACTTTTCAGCCATCTTTGATACAAGAAAATCAGGACTTCCAGATATGAAAAAAACCTTATGACCATTTTTCTGATGCCATTTTATCCTCTCTCTTGAGTATTTATATACCATATCTCCATTTAAATTAATTACCTGTGAGGCTATGAATTCGATGTAGGACTTGTTTACTCCTCTTAATTCCTCTATATATACATCCCCCAAGGCATCCAAATAATCATCAAATTCCCCATATCTCTTGTCCCATTCCTCATACACAGGTTTAATTTTGCTATACCACACTGAAGGGTCTACTATTTCATATTTAATTAGCTTCTTGAAATGTTCTATCATCAGCGAATTTCTAAAGATTGTACCATCAATGTCGAAAAAAGCTGCTATATTCCTCACTTTATCACCTATTTCTTTTTATTTTAATATGTACCCAAATTTATAAAAGATGAAATACTATTTTCTCTATTATATTGTCTAGACTTTGCAAATATTTATATATGTCTAGTATAATGATATCAGAATGTTTATTATTTTTTTCTTTAGGGGGTCTTATATGCATATTGGCTGCTTAATATTATTTTTAATATCTATATTATTATTTGTAATATTTACATTCGTAGGCTCAATTATAACTGTAAGCATTCTAATTCCATTTATACCTATAATCATAATTGCATTTATACTTTTTATCATATATAAGAAGTGTTAACAGTATAAAAACCTCTTAGACTAATCTAAGAGGTTTAATCATTATGTTCTAGTTTCAAACTTTGTATTGCATTTAGGACATGTAATACGTATTTTCCCTTTTCCCTTTGGAACTCTCAGCGTCTGTCTACACTGGGGGCACTTCAAAAACTTATGGGTTTTCATATCATTCAAATGATTTTTCTTATTGCTCATTTTATTCCTTAATGTATTATACCAATTTAAAAAAGCTGCATTTTCCCTTGCTCTCTTTGCTGTATCCCTGGAAAGAACTCTATATACAGCATATATTAATATTGCTAATGCAATAGTATTTAACAGTTCAAAATCTGTAAGCATTCCAATAATTGATATCACAATGCTTAATAACAAAAGGGCTTTATAAAGATGGTCTATTCCATAGCGTCCCATCATAAATTTTCTTAACCATTCCATACAATTACCCCTGTTCAAATATACTAAAAGCTTGCAGCTACTAACTGCAAGCTTTTCTATGGTGCTCCTTCAGGGACTCGAACCCTGGGCACCCTGATTAAGAGTCAGGTGCTCTACCAACTGAGCTAAAGGAGCTTGTTCAATCAACATTATTAATTATACAATGTTTGATTGAATTTGTCCATAGTTTTTTTTATTTTTTTTAATTAATTATAATTTTCATCAAG
>ENA-OWOZ01000423-OWOZ01000423.1-bioreactor-metagenome-genome-assembly--contig:-NODE-423-length-55647-cov-18.873205_pt1 | contig 55647 bp, 45 predicted proteins | sample MGYA00238140_ERZ651804 | MGnify/ENA primary metagenome ERZ651804 (study PRJEB26910, sample SAMN07631232) | bioreactor metagenome | isolation source: Switchgrass digestor | place: USA: Dartmouth...
ATGTTAACAATGAATTTTAATGGGTCGAACAGTGGCTTCGGTCACTGATTTAATACAATATTAATTGTACAAGGAAGGTAATAATATGATAAGAAGAATAATTAAAATTGATGAGGATAAATGCATTGGCTGCGGTTTGTGTGCAGAAGCTTGCCACGAAGGAGCCATTGGGATGGTAAACGGAAAAGCAAAGCTGCTGAGAGACGATTATTGTGATGGATTGGGAGATTGCCTGCCGGTTTGTCCGACAAATGCCATAACTTTTGAGGAAAGGGAAGCGGCAGAGTATGATGAAGCCGCGGTAGAAAGAAATAAGCTGGAAAAGCAAAGGGGAAGCTTGCCTTGTGGATGTCCCGGCACCAAGATGAAATCTATTCAAAGGGAAAATGAAGTGAAGCCGGCTAATACCGATGTCAATTCAAATACAAGCCAGCTTTTGCAATGGCCTGTACAAATCAAGCTGGTACCGGTCAATGCACCTTATTTTGAAAATGCAAACCTGTTGATTGCTGCCGACTGTACGGCATATGCTTACGGTGATTTTCACAACAGGTTTATAAAGAACAGAATAACCCTGATTGGCTGTCCCAAACTGGATGATGCCGATTACAGCGAGAAACTTACAGCAATAATTAAAAACAATAACATCAAAAGTGTAACCGTTGTGAGAATGGAAGTTCCGTGCTGCGGTGGAATTGAGAATGCAGTGAAAAAGGCACTGTTAAATAGCGGAAAACTCATACCGTGGCAGGTGGTAACAATTTCCACTGACGGTGAAATTCTTGACTAAAAGCATGTTTGCGACTGTTAAAATTGGGTATTAATAGCTGATATGAGCTAAAAAATAAAATCTTAAAAATAAAAATAGAAGGAGGCAGAAAAATGAGTATGTTTTGTTATCAATGTCAGGAAACTGCAGGAGGAAAGGGCTGTACAATGCGTGGAGTGTGCGGTAAAAATGAGGAGGTTGCAAAGCTTCAGGACCTACTGGTTTATACCGTTAAGGGTATTTGTGACATCGTAGTTAAGGGAAAAATCGATGTCAACGGGCTTTCCGATACAAACTATGAGGTGTTGAACAGCTTGTTTATGACCATTACCAACGCAAATTTTGACGGTGATTCAATTGAAAAGCAGATACAGAAGATGCTTTCTGTAAGGGATAATTTAAGAAAATCCGTAGCTGTAGACGGTTTACACGATGCTGCTACCTTTACTGTGGATTCCAGGGAGGATATGCTTCAAAAAGCGGGTTCGGTAGGCATATTGTCAACCCAAAACGAAGATGTGCGTTCTTTGAGGGAAATAATCACATACGGTGTTAAGGGTATGGCGGCCTATGCCGAACATGCAAGAAATATCGGAAAAGAAAGTATGGAGATTTACTCTTTTATATATGAAGCTTTGGCTGCTACTCTCGATGATTCACTTTCAGGGGATGACCTTCTCGGACTGGTTATGAAGACCGGAGAACACGGTGTGAAGGTGATGGCACTTCTGGACGAGGCAAACACATCGAGATTCGGAAATCCGGAAATTACGGAGGTTAATATCGGTGTAAGAAATAACCCTGCCATCCTTATTTCCGGGCATGACCTTACGGATCTTGAACAGCTTTTGGAACAGACCAAGGGTACCGGCGTGGATGTATATACTCACAGTGAAATGCTTCCTGCCCATTATTATCCGGCATTTAAAAAGTACGATAATTTCGTGGGCAACTACGGAAACGCATGGTGGAAACAGGTGGGTGAATTTGAGTCCTTCCACGGCCCCATTCTGTTTACCACAAACTGTATAGTACCGCCTAAGAGTGAGGAGGTTAGAAGAAGAATATTTACAACCGGTTCGGCAGGTTATCCGGGCTGCAAACATATTGAAGCTGATGAAAACGGTAAAAAGGATTTTTCCGAGATTATCGAGCTTGCAAAAACCTTGCCTGCTCCGGAAGAGATTGAAACCGGCAGCATTGTCGGGGGATTTGCCCACAATCAGGTTATGGCTCTTGCCGATAAAGTGGTTGAAGCAGTCAAATCCGGAGCCATCAAAAAGTTCTTTGTTATGGCCGGGTGCGATGGGCGCATGAAATCCAGGGAATATTATACCGAGTTTGCTCAAAATCTCCCGGAAGACACTGTAATATTGACGGCCGGTTGTGCCAAGTACCGTTACAATAAACTGAAGCTGGGGGATATCGGCGGTATTCCGAGAGTGTTGGATGCCGGCCAGTGCAATGATTCTTATTCCTTGGCGGTTATCGCCCTGAAGCTTAAAGAAGTATTCGGCCTGGACGATATAAACAAGCTGCCGATTGCCTTTAATATAGCATGGTATGAGCAGAAAGCCGTAATAGTTCTGTTGGCTCTGTTGTACCTGGGTGTGAAAAACATACATCTGGGACCGACGCTTCCGGGATTTTTATCACCGAATGTGGCAAAGGTTCTGGTAGAGAAATTCGGTATTGCGGGTATCGGTACCGTTGAAGATGACATCAAATTGTTTATGAGCTGATTTTTATAAAAAAGTCCCGGCAATGTGAGCAAATCACGCTGCCGGGATTTTTATAGGTTTACATAAAGTTTTTCTGTTAAAGCTTCAGCTATATCAATTACATTCGACTTTTTACATAGGTGCACATTAAGTACTATAAAGAAATTATTCCTGAAATACTTGATTCTGATTACCCGTGTTATCTTTTCTATATTTACCCGGGGTCACTCCTGTAACCTGTTTAAAGCGTCGGATGAAGCTGGATACATTGTAATATCCGGAGCTTTCGGCTATATTTTTAATTGATAAGTCGGTGGAAACCAGCAAATGCTTGGCTTTTTCAATTCTAAGATAAGTAATGTAATTGATAATGTTTTCATTGGTTTGCTCTTTAAAATAGCTGCTCAAATAATTTATTGACAGGTTAAAATAATCAGCCATTTCCTGCACAGAGAAGTTTGAGTCTGAATAATTATTTTCCAGATATGATATCAGTTTATCAATCAAAGGCATATTGGCTTTGTTTAGCTCCCCAGAAATTTCTGTTTCATCGGAAGCATTGTATTTATTTTCCGAGGCAACTAAGGTATCACTGTTATTAATTTTGATGTTGCTATTGACAGTAGCCGGAGAAAATACTTTTTCCACCTCTTGATTTTCATTGGAAATTTCCGTTTTAAAATCAATATCCAAGCTTTTTGCCGGTCTTTTTTTTCTTGGCCGTAACAATATAAAAGCAACTATATTTACAACCAGAAATAAAAGAATAGCAAATATTAAAACGAAAATAGAGGTAACGGGCATGTTGTTGATAAGATAAGAAAATGTGTATTTAAAAACGGATTTTATTGACATTCCGCTGCTATAAGTAATATCAAGGTAAGCAATTCGTGCTCCTTCACCTTTGTTTCTTATGCCGGTTATTTTTATCTCCGTTCCATAATCCAGCTTGACATCATTTATAGAGTATATAAAAATACTGTCTTTTGTAGGATTTTTATCGGCAACCCAGGATGCGACTTCCTTACCCTTGATATCGACCGTATATGTACAGTTGCCGTCATCTTCATCAACATAGGCAATTTTAATGTCATAGACTGCGGGCATACCTTTGAAAACATAGGATGCAGTGCCAACGTCACCTGCAATTTTAATTAAATTTCGTTGGACATAATAGTCATATTTATAATTGGTAAGATTCATGTTGACTGCTTCAACATGAGTATTAAGACCGGACTTCGGAACGAAGAAATAAATCAACAAAGTAATCAAGATTATTTCTATAAAAATCAGTAAAAAAATATATTTCTTTTTCAATATTACCCTACCCCTCAAAAATATAAAAGAATATAAATAAAATTTATTATAGAATGCATATAAAATCAAGGAAAAAGCAATATACTAAAAAACTGCATATTAAAAACATCGTATTAAAACCGGTATATCAAAATCAGTATATTATAATCGATAAATTAAAATCGGTATATTAGAGTCTGAATATTAAGCTGAATATACCAATTATAATACCATTATAGCAGAAAAATCCATAGAGGTACAGGCTGTTATATTTTGTAATGAATATTTTCAAATGTAAAAATGAAAAAGATGTTTCGGAAATTTCAATTTCGAGAGTAAAGAGCCCTGAAAAATCCGAAATGATCGCAGCATATTAAAAAATGTATATTCGTAAATAAAAAGTGTTGATTGACCGAAATACGGCCTTATTTTTATAATTGAGCTGTAGAGAGGAACAGGCATTCACAATAATTCAATAATGGACCAATTCCACCAAATATGAACTTCTTCTATAAAGAATCAGACGCTGCTTTCGATATCATTGTCATTTGCCAATTTATTACCTACATTTTTATATTCCTCTTTTAGATTAAATAAGTAAATTGATCAAATTAAATTTTTAAGGGAGGGTGATTTATGCTAAAAAGGTTTTCGGTAAAAGTGTCATTACTAACGGTTTTAGCAATGCTTATGGCTATGATTGCGGTAGCCCCAAATTCATTAAAGGTTCAAGCAGGACCCAGCTTTGAACTGATTGGGTTTGCAACACTAAACGGCGGAACTACGGGAGGCACCGGAGGAAAAGAAATAACAGCAACGAGCGTATCACAAGTCAATGATGTATTAAGTGCGAGAAAAAAGAACAAGGACACTTCACCGTTGATAATCAAGTTTGACAGAAAGCTAACCGGTTCAGAAGTTATTGCTTGTAAAGAAGTGAGCAATATTACGTTTTTGGGAGTAGGGGATAAAGGGGAGTTGGAAGGCTGTGGAATCAATATTGTTAAATCAAAAAATATCATTGTTCAAAATTTAAAAATTCATCACACCAGAGCACCTATGGATGCCATCGGTATTGAGAATTCTCAAAACATTTGGGTGGATCATTGTGAGCTGTATAACATGATCGGTGACTGTAACGGAGACGGAATAGTAAATCCCAATGACGGAGATACCGAGGGAGGAGATGTTGACTGGTATGATGGACTTTTGGATATTAAAAAGTCCAGTGAATACATTACGGTATCGTGGAATTATTTTCATGATTCTTACAAAACAAGTCTTATCGGGTCATCGGACAGTGACGACTATGACAGGAAAATCACTTTCCACCACAATGTATATTCAAATGTCAAATCCCGTACACCGAGTTATAGGGGCGGTACAGGGCATATGTTCAACAACTACTATGTGAATGTTTCCGGCAGCGGAATCAATTCAAGGGTAGGCGCCAAATTAAGAATTGAAGGAAATGTTTTTGAAAATGTAGGATGCGGTTCAGTGGATAGCAAAACAGGTTTTGCAGAAGGGCCGATCGGCTCTTATTACAGCAGCCAAATAGGTTATTGGGATGTTAGAGACAACATATATATTAACTGCAAGGGAAATCAGCCCACTACGTCAACATGCAGCTTCAATCCGCCTTACGATTATTCAAGGGTGTTGCAACCTGCAAGCCAGGTTAAAGAAACAGTTTTAAAATATGCCGGTATTCAAGGAAACGGAATTCCCACACCGTCAATTCCGCCGCAAACATCGTCACCGCAAACAACATCTCCGAAAAATACGCAAACACCGACTCCAACTGCTTATCAACCGATAAAATATGGGGATATAGATGGGGACGGATTGGTGGATTCATTGGATTTAACAATGTTGAAAAGATTTATTCTGAAGCGTTTGAATTTTACGTCGGAACAGTATAAAGCGGCAGACGTGAATACTGACAATTCAGTGGATTCAATTGATACCACAATTCTGAAAAGATATTTATTGAGAAAAATTCCTGCTTTGCCGTTTAACAATGAGAATCCGTCTACACCGACTCCGCCACAAAATACGCCGACGCCCACTGATATCGGAAGCAGTATTGTACACGAAGCAGAGGCCGTCAGCAATAACTTAAAATATGCAAGAGTAGAATCCAATTATGTTGTTTTTGATCAAACGAAGGATGCTTATGTTGAGATGAAACAGGTGGGTTCACCTGCAAGCGGGGAGGTAACACTTACTTTTGTTTATTCAAACGGATCCGGCAAAAGCTTGCCGATTGAAATAAAAGTAAACAGCAACACAATTGAAAGCAATAAAGAGTTTCCCGGTACAGGTTCATGGAATACTTGGGGTACTTTGAGCATAAAGGCAAATATGAATAAAGGCTATGATAACATTATTAGATTCAAAACCCGCTCAAGTGATGGCGGGCCGCGGCTTGACAAAGTTATTGTAAGTGCTGACGGATCGGTTGTTGTACCCACACCGGTATCAACATCGCCAACGCCTAAGACCACATCAACACCGACAATGCCACCACAGACAAGTACGCCTGTTCAAGGTGACATAATTCTTGAACCCAATGGTCCGATGGATTTGCAGCAAGCCATTAATTCAATAAGACCGGGACAGACTATTTACTTAAAGGGTGGAAGCTATAAATACTCAAAAACCATACTTATAGCAGAAGGCAATAACGGTACTTCAAGTGCAATGAAGAAAATTGTCGCTTATGGAAACGATAAACCGGTTTTGGATTTTTCAGCCATGAACGAGGATTCCTCCAACAGGGGAGTAGTACTTGCGGCTAATTACTGGCATATAAAGGGTATAACCATAAAAGGAGCAGGAGATAACGGAATGCTTCTTGCGGGAAGCAACAACATAATAGAGGCTTGCACGTTTACGGAAAATCGCGACTCAGGTTTACAGTTATCAAGGTACAATTCTGCTTATAACACAAAAGACAAATGGCCGAGTAACAACCTTATAGTAGATTGTATTTCAACTTTGAATTTCGATTCGGGAAGAGAGGATGCCGACGGTTTCGCACCAAAGCTTACCTGCGGAGAAGGAAACGTATTTAGAAACTGTAAGGCACTTTACAACTGTGATGACGGTTGGGATTTGTATACTAAAAAAGAAACCGGAGCTATAGGTGTCGTTGTTCTTGAAAACTGTGAGGCTATAGGAAACGGATATGATCCGAGCGGAAAGAAGACCGGTGGAGACGGTAACGGCTACAAGCTTGGTGACGATACTGCATCAGTGCCCCATATACTTATAAACTGCGTTGCTAAAAACAATGCAAAGCATGGATTTACCGGTAACGGCAATCCCGCTAAGATTGTTTTGCAAAATTGTACCGGATCCGGTAATGCTCAAAAATTATTTGACAGACTTGACAATGCAATTTTTAAATAACCGGTTAAAGTTGTGATATAAAAAAGATGCTTCTTTTAAAGAGGCATCTTTTTTATATGGAAATGAAAATCCTTCAGTAAAGCCCTTACTTAAATAATTACTTTGGAAATTCAAAAAAAGAAGGGATTTTGTAATTTATGTAGAATTTAAACAACTGTGAGTATACAAAATAAGTTAACCATATTATCAATCAACTCATTTAGGGAGATTAGAATAGTATAAATAGCACTATATGCCGAACACGGAAAGGAGCAATTATATGTCCATAAAACACTGTAACGGATCTTCAACACAATTTCTTCGGAATCGAAAAAGTATTCGAATTGTTAATAAAATCTCCTTGATGAGGGTCATGGATAACATATCAATTAATTATCATAACACAGAAGTACTTTCTGATGAATATTTTCTCCTTTAAATTTGTGCGAAAATCAGTAACAGTCATTCTTTTAAATGTTTATTGGGTAACTGTTACCCTAATACGGCTTTAGGATTATATATTCTTATAGTACGAGGAAAGACAGTATTATGTTAAGTCGGGTCGGACAGTGGATAGGGTCTTTGGTAAAGTAAACGGATTAAATACACAAGGAGATGAAGAATTGTCTGAAGTGCTAATGGAGGATTTGAAGTAAGAACAAGAGGAAACACAGAAGGACAAGTTTCTGACATTGCGGGTTGATTGTAGACAGTGTATCGGAAGTGCTGTCCATTCCGGATGACGATATTGTATCCCCACCTGATTTAAACCGGACCCCAAATAAGTATATTAAAGGCATCGGTAAAGTCGGTAACGATATTAAGCTATTACTGGATTGTAAGAAATTGATTTCGGAAGAATGTAGGGATATCATAAGCAATGCAATATAAATCAAGGAGGATTACATAATGCGTTGGTTTTATAATTTAAAGATATCGGTGAAATTAATTATCGGTTTTTTGCTGGTTGCAGCGATTGCAGGGGTGGTTGGGAGCGTTGCTGTTGTAAGCATCAAGCAAATGAACGAAGCGGATATATTAATGTATGAGGATAATACATTGGGAATTGAGTATATTTCTAATGCCTCATTGCAGTTCCAGAGGATGAGGTTCAATACCGCAAGATTATTGTTGTTTGATGATGTAGAACAAAAAAATGAAACCATAAAAAAAATAAATGAACATATCACCGGCACTGAAGAGTATTTAGGATTGTACGAGGATGGAATTGGCGATGATGATGTTGATCGAAAGCTGTTTGATGAAATAAAACCTGAATGGGAGGAATATAAATCTCAGGTTAATAAAGTAATTGAACTTGTAAAAGCAGGGCAGGATGAACAGGCAAAAGCAATGATTCTTGGTGATGTTGCCGAAACCGGAGATTCATTGAGGGATGCATTGGAAAACGTAATTGAATTCAACTCCAATAGTGCTAAAGAAAGATTGGATCGAAATAAAAAAGTAGTATCATACTCTTTAAAAACGATGAACGGTGTGATATTTATAGGTATAATTGTGGCTATTGCATTGGGACTATTTATATCCAGAATTATCAGTAAACCTATAGGGAAAATGGTTGAAGCTGCTGACAAGCTTGCACTGGGTGATGTGGATGTAAATGTTGAAGTTGATACAAAGGATGAAGTCGGCAAATTGGCAAAGTCCTTTAATAAAATGATAGAAAACATCAGAGAACAAGCCTATGTGGTAGAAAAGATGGCAGCAGGGGATATGACGGTACAGGTCAAAGTAAAATCGGACAAAGACCTGCTGGGTAAAAAACTCAGTGAAATGCTTGAAACCAATAACGAAGTGCTGGGAAGTATAAACTTAGCTGCGGAACAGGTGGCAGCCGGTGCGAAACAGGTGTCGGATTCGAGCATGCAGCTTTCCCAGGGAGCTACCGAACAGGCAAGTTCAATAGAGGAATTGACGGCATCCCTTGAAGAAGTATCTACCCAGACAAAAGTAAATGCAGAGAATGCGAATCAAGCTAATGAACTGGCAGAGATTGCAAAAACCAATGCAGAGCAGGGAAATAATCAGATGGCTGATATGTTAAATGCCATGGAAGAAATCAATAGCTCTTCTGCAAACATTTCCAGGATTATAAAAGTAATTGATGAAATAGCTTTCCAGACCAATATTCTTGCATTGAATGCAGCAGTTGAGGCAGCAAGAGCGGGACAGCACGGCAAGGGATTTGCAGTGGTGGCGGAAGAGGTAAGAAACCTTGCAGCAAGGTCTGCCAATGCAGCAAAGGAAACTACAGAACTGATTGAAGGAACGATCAAAAGGACTGAGAACGGCACAAAGATAGCCAAGGAAACCGCCGAAGCCCTCAGCAAAATAGTAGGAGATGTATCAAAAGCTGCTTCTCTTGTCAATGATATAGCTGTTGCATCCAACGAACAGGCGTCAGCTATTGCACAGATAAATCAAGGAATTATGCAGGTGTCGCAGGTTGTACAAACCAATTCGGCTACATCCGAAGAAAGTGCGGCTGCAAGTGAAGAATTGTCCGGCCAGGCTGAATTCCTAAGAAAATCCATTGCAAGGTTCAAGCTGAAATATACAGGATCAGGGACTTACAACAAATATAAAGATATCAGTCCTGAAATTCTGAAGATGTTGGATCAAATTACTGATAAAAAGCCGCAAAATAATGTCAATAAGAAAAGGGACGAAAGAGATTTGGATATTTTAAAATCAAATATGGATTATAAGGAAGAACCCAAAAAGGATACTTTAGATTCAAAACAGAAAATAGTATTGAACAGTAATGAATACGGTAAGTATTAAAAATATTTTAAGCAGAGAGGACTTAATGTTCACTCTGCTTTTTTAAAGCATTCATTTGCGTTATTATATCCGGATGTCTTAGAGCAATATCGTTTCTTCCGACAGTGCCTTAAAAGTTAGCTGCTTTTAAGGCCTTTTTTAGTGGGATTTCACAAAGTGAAATGACCAAGCTTTCAATCATATAGAAGCCAAATATACCGTATCTTAGGTTGGAATTCTATTATGTGGAACAATACACGATTAAAATAGCTTAATAATAATCTATATATAAATATTATTCTTGGTAATATGATTATTATTTTGGAATTTCTAAAAAAAAGAAGGAATTTTGCAATTAATGTAGAATAAATATTAAATATGTGAACGAAATAGCAAATTAAACCAATTAAGAATCTATACGTTGCACAAATAACACAAAATTTTACATTATATACTCAATACCGAAAGGAGCAAATAATATGCCAATGCAATCTTGTAATGGACCCGCAACACAATCCTTCGGAAAAAGTGTTATGAGAATCTCCACCATGAGAATCATGGAAAACATATCATTTATTTTTCATAGTTTAGAAGTCATTTCTAATTTCAGTGCGAAAGAAAATCTTAATAAAAAAGATTCTTCGGCACTTTTTTAATCGGCTCTTAATTATATAGCTAAAAGAGCCCAATTACCCATAATTAAATAATTTAATTCTCTCTAAAAGCTGCTAAAGGGAGAGTAATCCGATTTATGCGCTTATTTATCAAATACTTTTCTTTGGATTTGTGCATAAATTTGTGCATAATTAATGGATTTATAACCCTATTGAGTAATTATAACCCTTTAAGGCCCTAGGATATCATTTTTTTATTTTATCAAGGAAAATACTGTATTATGTTAAGCGGGGTCGAGCAGTGGCAAAAGTCACTGTTAAAATAAACGGATTAACTGCACAAGGAGGTGAAGAAAATGTCTGAAGTGTTAATGGACGATTTGATGGTACAACAAGAGGAAACACACAAGGACAAGTTTCTAACATTTACTCTGGGAAAGGAGTACTACGGTATTGAGATCAAGTATGTGACGGAAATTATAGGGATACAGCCGATTACCGAAGTACCGGAACTACCCGAGTATATCCGGGGGATAGTAAATTTGCGAGGAAAGATAATCCCTGTAATGGATGTACGCCTAAGATTTAAAAAGGAATTCAAAGAGTATAATGATAGAACTTGTATAATTGTCATTGATGCTGAAAATATGCTTATCGGGCTGATTGTAGACAGCGTCTCGGAGGTGCTGTCGATCCCGGGTGAAGATATTGTTGCCCCGCCGGATTTAAACCAGAGCCAAAATAAGTATATTAAAGGTATTGGCAAAATCGGAAACGATGTCAAGCTGATACTGGATTGTAGGACGCTGATTTCGGAAGAAGAGTTGGATAGCATAAGCAACTCAATTTAAATCAAGGAGGATTACATAATGCGGTGGTTTTATAATTTAAAGATATCGGCGAAATTGATTATCGGTTTTTTGGTTGTTGCAGCGATTGCGGGTATTGTTGGGAGCGTTGCCCTTGTAAACATCAACAATATGAGTGAAGCGGATGTATTAATGTATGAGGAAAACGTGCTGGGGCTTGATTATGCGGGTAATGCAGCTGTCGAGTTTCAGGAAGTCAGGCTATATGTTACAAAAATTTTGTTGAATGACACTGCTGAAGAGCAGAATAAAAGCATCCAATTAATAAAAGAACATATTGCAGAGGCTGACGAGTATTTGCAATTGTACGAGGATGGAATTATAAGTGATGCTGACCGCAAGCAGTTTAATGATTTAAAACCGAAATGGGAAGAATATAAATCCCTGATCGATAAAGAATTTGAGCTTGTGCAATTGGGAGAGTCAGAACAGTTGGAAAAACTGGTCCTTGTGGATATTGCCAGTGTTGGAGAATCGGTGATGGAGTCATTTAACAGTTTGCTGGAATACAACTCCAATGTTGCAAATACCAGACTGGAGCAAAACAAGCAAATAGCATCCACCGCTTCGACAACGATGATTTTTGTAATATTTATAGGTGTGATCGCGGCTATTGCCTTGGGACTATTTATATCCAGAATTATCAGTAAGCCTATAGGGAAAATGGTTGAAGCCGCTGACAGGCTTGCACTGGGCGATGTGGATGTAAATGTTGATGTTGAATCAAAGGATGAAGTCGGTAAATTGGCACAGTCCTTTAATAAAATGATAGAAAATATCAGAGAACAAGCCTATGTGGTAGAAAAGATGGCAGCAGGCGATATGACTGTGCAGATTAAAATAAAATCCGACAAAGACCTGCTGGGTAAAAAACTTAGTGAAATGCTTGAAACCAATAACGAAGTGCTGGGAAATATTAATTCAGCTGCGGAACAGGTAGCAGCCGGTGCGAAACAGGTATCGGATTCGAGCATGCAGCTTTCCCAGGGAGCTACCGAACAGGCAAGTTCAATAGAGGAATTGACGGCATCCCTTGAAGAAGTTTCTGCCCAGACAAAAGTAAATGCTGAGAATGCGAATCAGGCTAATGAACTGGCAGAGATTGCAAAAACCAATGCAGAACAGGGAAATAAACAGATGGGCGATATGTTAAATGCCATGGAGGAAATCAATAGCTCCTCTGCAAACATTTCCAGAATTATAAAAGTAATTGATGAAATAGCTTTCCAGACCAATATTCTTGCATTGAATGCAGCAGTAGAGGCAGCAAGAGCGGGACAGCACGGCAAGGGATTTGCAGTGGTTGCGGAAGAGGTAAGAAACCTGGCAGCAAGGTCAGCCAATGCAGCAAAGGAAACTACAGAACTGATTGAAGGAACAATCAAAAGGACTGAAAACGGTACAAAGATAGCCAAGGAAACCGCCGAAGCTCTCAACAAAATAGTGGGAGATGTAACAAAAGCTGCTTCTCTTGTCAATGATATAGCCGTTGCATCCAACGAACAAGCGTCAGCTATCGCACAGATAAATCAAGGAATTATGCAGGTGTCGCAGGTTGTGCAAACCAATTCGGCTACATCTGAAGAAAGTGCGTCTGCAAGTGAAGAATTGTCCAGCCAGGCTGAATTCCTAAGAAAATCTGTCGCAAGGTTCAAGTTGAAAAATTTAGGATCCGGGACTTACAACAGGTATAAGGAGATTAGTCCTGAAATTATGAAGATGCTGGATGACATCACGGATAAAAAGCGTCAAAACAGTTTCAATATGCAAAAAGACGAAAGAGATTCGAACATTCTAAAATCAAACATGGATTATGTAGAAGAACCGAAAAACGATACTGGGGATTCAAAACAGAAAATAGTGTTGAACAGTAATGAATACGGTAAATATTAATAATATCTTAAGCAGAGTGAACTTGACAGTTTACTCTGCTTTTTTAACTTTTTTATAGAGCCCAATCCAATTAGATGGGTTTGAAGGCTTGATAAAATGGGTAATAAATAAATCAACGGATTCACATAATAGATGTTTGATGAGCTTTGATTTATAATCAATAATAAATGCAATTAAAAAGGAGGTTTGGCGTATGTCCAAAGAAACAGCAATTTTAACGGTTAACGGAATGTCATGCAGTCATTGTGAAAACAGTATTAAAAAAGCTGTAGGGGATCTTAAGGGAGTTAATGGTGTTAAAGTCGACCTGAAGGACAAAAAGGTTTCCGTAGAATATGATGCGGATAAGGTAACTCTTGATACGATCATAGAAACCATTGAAGACCAGGGTTATGATGTAGATAAATAGCACAGGGGGACGGTTCTCCTGTGCTATTCCCTTTGACGAATACCGATCTTTTCTCCGGTGTTATTCCCTTTAACGGAAACCGATCTTTTATCTTGTATTCTTTCCTTCACATGTACTTAAAGCAGACGATACAATATGATATAATAAATTTGTTAATTTAATGTCGGACAACATTAACACAGGGGGGAAAATACACTATGTGGCTGATAAATTATTTAAAAAGAAGGAAAGCAGTTCTTGTCATATTTTCAGTTGTCGTAATTCTGGGTACGTCTTTATTGATTACGAGACCCTGGGGAAAGAACACCTCCAATATTACGGATGAGTCCGGTCCAAAAACAACCTCCGGTTCAAAGGACAATTCCGATAAGACAAGCAATAACAGCGGTGATAAAAACAGCGTATATTTAGCTCAAGAAGATATTCCGAAGCAGCCTCCGGCTACCGGTGATTTTAACTATGGAGAAGCACTGCAAAAAGCCATCTTCTTTTATGAGTGCCAAAGGTCCGGAAAGCTTAATCCTTCAACCCTTCGCTTAAACTGGAGGGGAGATTCGGGGCTTAATGACGGAAAAGATGCAGGACTTGATTTGACCGGTGGATGGTATGATGCCGGAGACCATGTTAAATTTAATTTGCCCATGTCTTATTCTGTGGCCATGTTAGGCTGGGCAGTTTATGAATACAAGGATGCCTTCAAGCAAAGCGGACAGTATAACCACATATTGAATAACATAAAATGGGCTTGCGATTATTTTATAAAATGCCATCCTGAGCCCAATGTGTATTATTATCAGGTGGGAGACGGACATGCGGACCACGCATGGTGGGGCCCAGCAGAAGCTATGACTATGGAAAGACCGTCGTTTAAAGTTGATAAATCGTCACCGGGTTCTGCAGTTACAGCGGAAACTGCGGCAGCATTGGCTGTGGCATCAATTATTTTTAAGGATGTGGATTCAAAATATTCGGAATTATGCTTGAAACACGCAAAAGAGCTCTTTGAGTTTGCGGATTCGACCAAAAGCGATGACGGTTATACCGCGGCCAATGGTTTTTATGATTCCTGGAGCGGATTTTATGATGAGCTTGCATGGGCAGGTGCTTGGCTATACCTTGCTACAAAGGATTCTTCTTATCTTAATAAAGCCCAAAGCTATTCCGACAAGTGGGGGTACGAACCTCAGACAACAACTCCGAAATATAAATGGGCGCAATGCTGGGACGATGTTTCATACGGCACCACTCTTCTTTTGGCGAAAATAAATAATGATAAGGGAAAATATAAAGAATCCATTGAAAGACATCTTGATTGGTGGACCACCGGATATAACGGTGAAAGGATAAAATACACTCCCAAGGGCCTGGCGTGGCTTGATCAGTGGGGAGCGTTGAGGTATGCTACCACAACGGCATTTCTTGCCTGTGTTTATTCGGATTGGGAAAACTGCGATAAAGACAAGGCAAAGGTTTATATGGATTTTGCAAAAAGTCAGGCCAATTATGCCCTGGGAAGCACAGGAAGAAGCTTTGTTGTAGGCTTTGGTGAAAATCCGCCGAAAAAACCCCATCACAGAACTGCTCACGGTTCGTGGGCGGACAGCCAGTCTGAACCTTCCGAGCACAGACATGTTCTTTATGGTGCTCTTGTGGGAGGACCTGACGCTTCGGATGGTTACTCCGATGAAATCGGCAACTACATAAACAATGAGGTCGCTTGTGATTACAATGCGGGTTTTGTCGGTCTTTTGGCAAAGATGTACCAGCTTTATGGAGGAAGTCCCGACCCCCAATTTAACGGCATTGAGGAGGTCAAGGATGATGAAATATATGTTGAAGCGGGAGTAAACGCTTCCGGAACCAACTTTATAGAAATAAAGGCAGTGGTCAACAATAAGTCAGCGTGGCCTGCAAGGGTATGTGAAAATTTATCCTTTAAATATTTTATGAACCTTGAAGAGCTTTCAGGTTCCGGAAATGCGGCAAGTAACCTAAAGGTCAGCTCCAGCTACAATCAGGGCGCAAAGTTTTCCGAGGTCAAGCAATATAAAGATAATATTTATTATGTAGAGGTGGATTTCTCGGGAACAAAAATATATCCCGGAGGTCAATCGGCGTACAAGAAGGAAGTGCAATTCAGAATTTCAGCACCGGACGGTACTACCCTAAATCCGGAAAACGATTATTCCTATCAGGGACTTTCGGCAGGATCCGTTGTAAAGTCGGAGTATATTCCCGTATATGATAACGGTGTGCTTGTGTTCGGTAAAGAACCGGGGGCATCATCGGGAAAAAATACTTCATCCAAGTCAACTACTGTATCAAACCCCACAGCACAACCTAATACACAACCTACGAAGAATTCCGGCAGTCCAAACGGTCAAAACGGTACAAAGGATAAGGTACAGAGCAATAAAGGTGCGGTTTCTTTGCAGTATGCCAATGGAAACGCCGGGGCTACGTCAAACAGTATTAACCCGAAATTCAAAATAACAAACAACGATTCAAAGTCTATAAAGCTTTCGGATGTAAAAATCAGATATTACTATAAAAATGACGGAGGCAAGTCCCAAAACTTTTGGTGCGATTGGAGCAATATAGGGAACTCGAATGTTACCGGAACCTTTGTTAAGCTTTCATCTTCCAAAAACGGTGCGGACACATATATTGAGATTGGATTTACTGATGGTGCCGGCACCCTGGAACCGGGAAAAAGTGTTGAGGTTCAGGCGAGGTTTTCCAAGGATGATTGGTCGAATTACGACCAGACAAGTCATTATTCTTTTAATGCATCGGCATCCGATTATATCGATTGGGATAAAATAACATTATACATCTCCGGAAAGCTTGTTCACGGTAAAGAACCATAAAAATAAGATATTTAAAATGTAAATAAAGAAAGAAAAACGGAACAGAAAATTTTACATATTTTTTACTTGGATATCCTATGAAATTTACATGAGTGTGTTATTATGACACTGGACAATAAGATTATAAATATTAAGTTTGCAATATGTATCTGATTTTTTAGACCGTAAACCTTGCCCAAAGATACAGATTGCGAGTTGTGAATTTGATCTTATTTATTTATAATCTATAGTTTTTATAAGGGAGTGTAGTAATGGATATTTTTCTGGTACTTTCATTGATAGGTGGACTTGCTCTATTCCTGTACGGAATGCATGTAATGGGAGACGGTCTTACAAATTTGTCCGGAGGGAAGCTGGAACAGGTTCTCGCAAAGCTTACATCAAACCGGTTTAAAGCCGTGCTTTTAGGTCTCGGAGTTACGGCGGTTATTCAATCTTCATCGGCAACCACGGTAATGGTAGTAGGGTTTGTAAACTCAGGCATCATGAAGCTTACTCAGGCAGTCGGGGTCATAATGGGGGCTAACATCGGAACTACAATAACAGCTTGGATACTAAGCCTTACGGGAATCCAAAGCGATAATGTTTTGGTAAGAATGTTCAAACCTTCTTCTTTTTCTCCGATATTGGCAGCAATAGGAATGATATTGCTGTTTTCAGCTAAAAGCGATAAGAAAAAGCAGTTAGGAAATATTTTATTGGGTTTTTCCGTTCTTATGTTCGGAATGGAGATGATGTCCGATGCAGTATCACCTCTTAAAGACGTACCGGGATTTACATCGATACTAACAATGTTCTCAAATCCTGTATTGGGTGTGATAGCCGGAGCGGCTCTTACGGCTGTTATTCAGTCTTCGTCGGCTTCGATCGGAATTTTGCAGGCCCTTTGTGCCACAGGTTCAGTAAGCTATTCCACTGCAATACCGGTTATTATGGGTCAGAATATAGGAACATGTATTACGGCGATTCTTTCTTCAATAGGAGCAAGTAAGAACGCTAAAAGAGCTTCCTGTATTCATCTGTATTTTAACTTGATAGGAACCGTGTTGTTTATGTCGCTGTTTTATTCTGTCAATTTTTTGTCGCCGTTTGCTTTCATGAATGACAGTGCAAATCAGATAGGAATTGCGGCGATTCATACTACATTTAACGTTTTTACTACATTGGTTCTGTTTCCTTTTAGTTCATATCTTGTAAAGTTATCTGAGTTTACAATAAAAGACGGTATCAAAGAAGGTTCGGAGGAGAAAGCATCCGATATGCCGGAAGCTTTAAAGGCCCTTGACACAAGATTTTTGGAACTGCCGGGATTTGCCGTTACTCAATGCAAAAAAGCGGTAATTGAAATGGCACAGATTACAAATCAGGCTCTTGATAAGGCAATCGGGCTTTTATGGAATTATGATAAAAAAATATATAAAGAAGTTGAGGACAAAGAAAAGCTGGTTGACCAATATGAGGATATAGTTGGAAGCTACTTGGTTAAGCTTAGTACAAAACATCTTATGGATGAAGATTCAAAATGCTTGTCCTTCCTCTTACATTCAATAAATGACCTGGAGCGTATTTCGGACCATGCCGTATCAATAGCGAAATCTGCTAAGGAGATAACGGAAAAAGGGGAGGATTTCTCTTCTAAAGCTCTTGGCGAGCTTGAAGTCTTAAGTCAGGCTGTTATGCAAATATGTAATAATACCGTTGAAATTCTTGAGAAAGAGGACAACGAAATTGCTCAAAGTATACAGCCATTGAATGAAGTAATAGAACTTCTTCAGGTGGAGATAAAAGAAAGACATATAAAACGGCTCAGAAAAGGAAAATGTACAATTAAAAAGGGATTTATCCTTACAGATATAATTACGAGTTTTCAAAGGGTGGCTGCACATTGTAGCAATATAGCTCTTTCTATGATACAGATAAATCAGGAAAGTCTTGAAACCCATGGTTATGCTGCATCAATTCCCAAAGGGGAAGGCAGCACTTATAATAAAGAATTTATCAAATTCAAGAATAAATATGTCCTCTCAGAGTAGCACAGTTTATATAAATAGATGTGTAAAGGTGCCAAGTGAAAAACAATAGATCAATAAAATTCTTTAAAACATAAACTGTTATAATATGATTTGGTATAATATAATTGATATTTATTTGAATGGGGAAAAGCTATGTCGTTAATATATGTTTTGGAGGACGATGAAAATATAAAGGAAATAGAAATATTTGCCCTTAAAAACAGCGGTTATGAAGTAAAGGGATACACTACGGTTAAGGATTTTTATGAGGCATTAAAAGATACCGTGCCGTCCCTGATTATCCTCGATATTATGCTGCCTGATGAGGACGGCATTGAGGTGTTGAAAGAGCTTCGGTCAAAGCCCGATACCAAAAAAATACCGGTGATTATGCTTACAGCCAGGACAACTGAGATGGATAAAGTTAAGGGTCTGGAAAGCGGAGCGGATGATTATATTACAAAGCCCTTTGGTGTAATGGAGTTTGTTGCCAGAGTTAAGGCAGTTTTAAGGCGTAGTCAACAAACAGATGAAATGTTTTTAAGTCTTGGTCCCATCTCCATAGATAATGACAAGCGAGTGGCATATATAAAGGATAAACCCTGTAACCTTACATACAAAGAATTTGAATTGCTTAAGTTTATGATAAGTAACGCAGGTATCGTGCTTACCAGGGAAAATATTATGAACCGGATATGGGGAACTGAGTATGTCGGTGAGACAAGGACTGTGGATATGCATGTAAAGACATTGAGAAAGAAGCTTGGAAAGTTCGGCGATATGATAAAAACTGTTAGAAACGTGGGGTACAAAATTGAAGAAGAAGATTAATAGCCAGTTTATTATGATAACTGCAATAGCTATTATTTCAATGCTGATTTTTTTAACCGCGGTATTTAATGAACTTTTCAAACGACAGGTTATCGAAGATTTAAAAGGGTATGCGGATTTGCTTGAGGAATTCTATGGTTTTAAGCTTGGTGGTATAGATTATCCCGATTTGAAAGTAAATGGCATTAGGATAACATTAGTGAGTGCTGAAGGTGTAGTTTTATATGATACTCATGAAGACATCAGTACATTGTCCAATCATGCCACAAGACCGGAAATTTCAAAAGCCGTTAAAAACGGTGAAGGGGAGTCGGTCAGAAAATCGGAGACCTTAATGCATAATCAATTTTATTATGCAAAACAGCTAAACAATGGTAATGTACTCAGGGTATCCAAATCGGCAGGAAATATATGGGCTGTTATTAAAAAGGCCCTTCCCCTCACATTAGTTATCATAATTCTGTTATTTATCATATGTGCTGTTTTATCGGACGTTCTTACGAAAAGACTCGTGGAACCCATAGAAGTTATGGCATCTCAATTGGACGATAATGATATGCAGCCGGCCTATGAGGAATTAAAACCCTTTGCAGATACAATAAGAAAGCAGCACAATGAAATATTAAAAGCTGCAAATATGAGACAGGAGTTTTCGGCAAATGTTTCCCATGAATTAAAAACACCGTTGACTTCAATTTTAGGTTATGCCCAACTCATTGAAAACGGCATGGCGAAAAAGGATGAAATAATAAGGTTTGCAGGAGAAATTCACAGGAATGCCGACAGGCTTCTTACGTTGATTAATGATATCATAAGACTCTCGGAATTGGATGAGGGCGCAGGGGAAACTGAATATACCGATATTGATTTATTTGAGATTGCCCAAGCTTGTGTTAAAAATTTAAAAAATGCAAGCAGACAACATAATGTCACAGTTAAGCTGAGGGGGACAAATCAGACTATATATGGAAATGGGATAATGATAGAGGAACTGGTATATAATCTTTGCGAAAATGCCATAAAATACAATGTAAAAAACGGAGAGGTTTATATTACTGTAGGTAAGAAAGACGAGAAAGTATTCCTGTCTGTAAAGGATACGGGAATCGGAATACCCAAAAAGCATCATGAACGTATTTTTGAAAGGTTTTACCGTGTTGATAAAAGCAGGTCAAAATCGCTTGGAGGCACCGGACTTGGTCTTGCAATAGTTAAGCATATTGTAATTCAGCATGGTGCCAGGATTGAGCTTAAAAGCGAAGAAGGAAAGGGCAGTGAGTTTATAGTTACTTTCAGCCCCAAGAAAGATTAATGCAAAGACATTTTCCCACAAATCTGTGATAATCTAATGTCTTCCCTTCATGTTGAAAAATTAATGCTCAATACATTTCCCACCCAAAAGCGAAGGTTTTCTATTGACAAATCTGGTCTATAGTTATATACTTAAAATGTGGTTTATAGTTATAGACTATAGGGGAGGGATGGGAATGGAAAACCTGAAGCTTTGCGAAAGCGACTATAGGTTTATGCAGGTGGTATGGGAAAATGAGCCGGTGGCATCGGGGAAGCTTGTAACCTTATGTGCTGAGAAGCTTGGCTGGAAAAAGTCCACCACATATACTGTATTGCGAAAGATGTGTGAGAAGGGATTTTTAAAAAATGAGGATACCATTGTAACCTCTGTCATACCTAAGGAAAAGGTTCAGGCATACGAGAGCGAGTACTTTGTTGAAAAAACTTTTGATGGTTCACTTCCAAAGTTTATTGCATCGTTTCTGGGCGGTAAAACGCTTTCGGAAAAGGAAGCCGAAGAGATAAAACGCTTGATTGATGCCCACAAGGAGGGATGAACATGGAAATGCTGTTTTTAAAGATATTAAACATGAGCATTACAGCCGGATATGTCATCCTTGCGGTACTTATCATACGGTTACTCTTAAAAAGGTTTCCTAAAAAATATTCCTACTTTTTATGGTCTGTGGTTCTTTTCCGTTTGGTTTGTCCGGTGTCCTTTTCCTCCATATTCAGCATATTTCAGTTAAGACTTTTTGACATGACAACGGCGCAAAGAGAAGGTCAGAGAGCTCTAAACTATATTCCTATGGAATTAGGGAATATGGAGTCTGCAAACATAACAACAGGTATTCCTATTATGAATTCTATGATAAACGAAACTTTGCCCGAACCTAATCTGCAAAGCAGTGTGAGTCCTATGGAAAAATGGATACTGATAGGCACAATTCTTTGGTGTATTGGAATTGCCGTACTTCTTGCATACAGTGTAATTACGTATATACGGTTGAACCGGCGTGTTGCAACTGCTATCCGCCTCAAAGACAATATTTTTGAATCGGATAAAATACGGTCACCTTTTATTTTCGGTATTTTCCGTCCGAGAATTTTTATTCCTTTCGGACTTAGCGAACGCGAGCAAGATTATATTTTAAGGCATGAAGAATATCACCTCAAGCGTAAAGACCATTTGATTAAATTGATTAGCTTCGGTGTTCTGGTTGTTTACTGGTTTAACCCTTTGGTGTGGATTGCCTTTGCAATGATGTCGAAGGACATGGAGATGAGCTGTGATGAAAAGGTGTTGTCGGAAACCTCTGAAGATCTTAAACGGGAATACAGCAATTCCTTGCTGTCTTTTGCAGCGAATCGCCGAATACCGGTAGCAAGTCCTCTTGCTTTTGGGGAATCAAGCATAAAAGAACGGATTAAAAATGTTTTGCGCTTTAAGAAACCCGGAAAAGGAGTTACCGTTACTGCCATAGCAATATGCGCTTTAGCTGCTGCGGCATGTGCAGCCAATCCGGCAAAGGAAAGCACAGATATCCCGGAGGAGCTCTATGGCATTTATAGCTTTGAAAAACGTCTTTATTCTCATGGATTTATTCAATATATCCCCAATGAATCGTATAAGGAGTACTATGCTTTTACCGAGGATTCTTTTGTTATTGCCAATGAATCAGGCGATAGACATGAAATTCCAGTGAGTTATGAGAAAACTGAACTGGATGAGCAGATATATAAGGATTTGATCGGTGATTATGGGTATATTCCCGGTATTTCCAAATACAAAAAGCGGTATCAGTACAAACTGACCAGTGAGTCCGGTGAAGATGATTACAGATTATTTTTTCTGGACGATGAGGTATGGCTAGCAAAACTTTTTGGTAACAACGAGATATGGTATATTAACAAGATAAAAAAGCTTAGAGATGGTCTATTGACCGAATTTAAATTGGAGGCAGACAAACAGCAAGCAGAAGATAACCGGGAATATGATGAAGAGTTTAGTATGATTGGTACAAAGGAAGGTGTAGAGGAGTTTTTGGCTCTGATTAAAGATTCTACAATAACATATGAAAATGACTCAAGTAATAGCATATCTCTATGTTATAATATAACTCCGGAGAATATAAAGAAAAGGAGTGGCTATTCGGTTTTTAAATTTGATATCTCCTGTGCATCTTTTCTGCTTTATGACGGAGAAGTATACCCCATGGGTGGATGGTTTGGAGGATGGGGAGTAACCAGTATGGCACTTTGCGATATGAATGGTGACGGTTTGAAAGAGCTGTACTTTACTTTTTCATTTGGATCCGGGCTTCACCGTTCACAAGTTGCCTATTTTGACCCCAAGATTAAACAGGTAATTACTTTCGAATATGCGCAATTCTCTGAAGACATGATTGTAACCAATAACCAAAATGGAGGATTATCATTATATACTGCCGATATATCCAATATGAAAAGTCCGGTGGATTTTGAGATGAGAAAAGATAAATTCATTTCGGATATTGTATATAAAAACGGTGAAATTACGTTAACAACCAAAGCTAAATATGGTAGTCCGTAGAACAGTATATACATTCATTAATAAAATTAATTGATATTAATGTATTAGAATTTCTGGATCATAAACTATATAGTATAATTAAGAAAAGGAGGCAGTGAAATGATAATTACAACAACGCCAAGTATAGAAGGCAAGAAAATAGTGGAGTATAAAGGAATCGTTTTCGGTGAGGTAATATCCGGAGTAAACTTTATCAAGGATTTTGCAGCCGGGTTGACCAATATTTTTGGGGGACGTTCCGGATCCTATGAGGGAGAACTGATTAAGGCAAGAGAGGAAGCACTCCAGGAGATGGCAAAAAGAGGAATCGACATCGGTGCTAACGCCATTGTCGGAGTTGATATTGATTATGAAGTGCTGGGGCAGGGCGGTAATATGCTTATGGTAACTGCTTCCGGCACTGCAGTGGTTGTTGAGTAATATGTATCCGTCCGTCAGGGAAATACAGGGAGATTTCCCTGACGGATGGGGGAGAAATTCTCTTTAGCAGTGGCACCTTTCCGCTTCTTCTGCTTCAGCTTTTGTTTTATGAACTGTGCCGTGCGGGTGCTGTGGTGGTGCATAAATTGAGTATAGTTTAAGGGGTTTGTTGCCGGTGTTAGTTAGATTGTGCCACTTGCCGGCAGGTATGATAACCACAGAGTCATCACTTACTTTTTTCTCAAAATCCAGCTTATCCCGTTTATCACCCATTTTAACAAGGCCTTGACCTTCTTCAATTCGAATAAATTGATCTGTATTGGGGTGAATTTCCAAACCTATGTCTTCACCGACATTGATACTCATTAGGGTCAACTGTAAATGTTCACCTGTCCATAATGCGGTTCGAAAATTATTATTTTGCTTTGTAGCATCTTCGATATTGACTACAAAGGGGGTTGGACCGTAATCCTTCAATCTTACGGGAGATTTATTATCTTTTTTTTCCGGAAAGGGTATATAATCTTCGGGAAATTGTGTCGGGTAGTACGGGTAATATGCTTGAGGGTTAATGTAGTATGGACATGGGTATGGATTACAGTTATTGTACATATTATTTGGGATGTACATAGGTATATTGGCTGGGTAAGCACACGGATAATTGTTATAATTGTTATACATTTCCATCGTTCCTTTCATGGGTTTTATTATATCTTATGCATTAGGTTTATATTAGTGCCAATAGGACTTATATCCAAGGTACTTCCATTGTTATAGAATAATATAGTTTTAATTTTATAGGAAAAACAATATAAATTAGTTTAAAAGCTTGTTTACAATGACGATAAATAAATATACAATATAAATATATAATTAATTGTAAATGAAAATTGTATGATGTAATTGAGTTCAGGTACACGTATTGTTCTTTGGATGAAAAGACATTGAACCTGAATTGCCGGTGTTAAAGGTTGTATGGGAGCTTTTAAAGACCGTAGGATTAATAATTTATTATACTAAAGTAAGGAGCAATATTATTATAGTTTGGTTTACTTCACATATACTCGGGCAGAACGATTCTGTTGATATAGAGTATCTTAATTGCATACGTGATTTGATTGAAGATCAAAGGGTCAGGAGCATGAGTGGCTTTATGCAGCATGGCAAGGTTACTTGTCTTGAACACTGCCTCTATGTTTCATATTATAGTTATCTTGTTTGTAGACGACTGGGCTTTGATTACCGTTCAGCAGCCAGGGGTGGGCTTTTGCATGATTTCTTTTTGTATGACTGGCACAAGGATAAACCATACAAGGGTCTGCACGGATTGAAGCATCCGTATGTTGCATTGGAGAATGCAAACAAGTATTTCCGATTGAATAAATTAGAAAAGGATATAATTTCCAAGCACATGTGGCCTTTAACATTTCCTTTCCCCAGATACTGGGAGAGCCTTATAGTTAATTTTATGGATAAATGCTGTGCATTCAAAGAAACTTTCAGCATTGGCAGAGGAAGAAGTATCATTAGGCTTCAAAGTTTGTTATCCATCTAAATAGGCAATTGAAATATCTAAAGATTTGGGCTTTGTCAGATTAATAAACGGTTTAAAATCTATATATCCCCTGTCCTATCTAATAAAATTGGCCAAGCTATGCTTTGGCAATACCGATGTAGTTTTTTGATTCTCTGATAATATGGTTAATTTCAACTTATTCAGCCTTTCAATATATTTTAAAATAGTATCTTCTATTGTACCAGAATCGTCTGAAATTTATCAAAGCTTTATTTCATATTCCTCTTATAAAATAATTTACAATTTCCCTAATTGCCACTGTATACTCTGCTTTTTTGCTTTTTCGGAACTCGGCTTCTTCCTGAATCTTAATAAGGTTTTTATCACAATAACGAAATCAAATAAATTATTATGAATATTTCCAATAAATATTGACAGTAAAGGTTTAATGAATTAAACTAATTATAGATAGGTTTAATACGTTAAATCTAATTAATATTGGAGATTATAGTTATATTGAAATCAATTAATTCATTAAAGATTTTGGTTCAATTAATATAAGTCCGTTCAATAATGATGAGTTGAAAAAGATAATAGAACGGCACAAAGGGGAGTCCTAAAATGTTGGAGACTGTCTTTAAAGCTATAATAAATATGAGCATATCGGCATCGGTGGCTGCTGTTTTGATTGTGTTATTCAGAGGAATAGCGGGAAAAAAGATGCCCAGGATTTTTATTTATACACTGTGGTCCATAGTGCTTTTGAGATTGGTTTGCCCTTTTTTTCTTCCGTCGATGTTCAGTATCTATAATGTTATATCAATGCCGGATGTGATATTCATACGGAATACACAGGAGACGCAAGAACAGCAATATCAGAAGGGTAATTTGCAAAGACATGGAAGCTTTGGGCAAAATATAAACAGTACCATTACGAACACAAACGGCTTTGAACATGATACGTATAATATAAACGGAACTGTTGCCGGGGAGGAAAGTCGAAAGCAGGATAACCGTGAGCTGGGTTATGATGTTTTACCGGATGTCAATTTTGAGGATATTACCAAGAAAGCAACGATGGAAAATTTAGAAAACAATGCATTAGAGGAAAACAAAGCCCATTCTTTTTCCGAAAACACCTCAAATGTACCTTCAAATACTTTCTCTGATGCTGTAAAGATGCTCATTTCTGTAGGTTCATGGATATGGATTGTGGGAGCAGTAAGTTTACTTCTCTTTGGAGCGTTTCTATACTTTAGGACGGCAAAGAAATTGGAAGAAGCGGTTTTGCATGAAAGAATCGATTTATTGGATTTCTGCAAGGAAAAGCTTAGGCTTAAACGCAGTGTGAAGATTTTCAGCTCCGATAGGATAGACACTCCTTTTGTACATGGGCTGATCAACCCCCGCATTATGCTTCCGTCAAGGCTCATTATAGAAAGCAGTGAGCAGGATTTAAAGTATATAATCATGCATGAGCTTGTGCACATAAAGAGGTTTGACTACATAATAAAACTGATATCGATGCTGGTTTTATGCATATACTGGTTTAATCCGGTTATATGGCTTTGCTACATCCTGTCTCAAAAGGACATGGAGATGTCGTGCGATGACAAAGTAATAACTGTGTTTGAAGAGGACATTCGAAAAGAATATGCATCAGTATTGATAAGCCTTGCAGAAAGGCAAAACTCAATATTGGGCAGTGGATTTCCGGCTTTTGGCGAAAGCAATGTAAAAAGCAGGGTAAAGGGAATTGTGAATTTTAAGAAACCCGGTATTTGGATAATTTCAGTCGCTGCCTTGGTGTTGGTGGTTTTTATATTGGTATTGTTGACCGATGGACACCTGCAAAAGGAGCAGCCGGTTTATAAACTTGATATGATATCATCGGAGGAATATGATGCCCTTAAAAAGGCTGTTGCCCATTATTACATAAAACATGAGCCGGATACCTTAAAAATGCTTGTTAAGTTAAATATTATTTTGGAAGTAGATAAATATGGGGACGGTTATCTTGTTTTGGCGGAAAAATATAATCAGGAGGGGCAGAACTGGGATTTTCCGAATTTATTATTGATAAATGATGAATTTATCGTTGAAGCAGTAACTTCGGGATTAAGATCATATTTACCTTACTTTGCAACATATTCAACGGTGGATGGGGATAAGCAAATTGTTTGTGGCAGAATAAAAGAGGAAGAAAAGAAAATCAGTCAGATTCAAATAGTTTATGAAGATGGAACGGTTGTAAAAGACACGGTTTCCAGGCAAGGCGGGTATATTGTAGTTGCCGATACCGTATCCGATGTTAAGGATGTTAAGCTTTATAACAGTACAGGAAAGGCGCTGGATATTATAAAGGAAAGTCCCCTTTATAAAAAATGCAGTTTTGTTGAGATTGAACCGGAGGATGAATATCCGGACAATCATGAGTTTGAAAGTGTTGTGCTCAATAATTGCATTGCGAAGGAAGGTCCGGGATATGATTTTCAAAGCATTGGTACTTATAAATACGGTGACGTAGTATTGGTTACGGCTTTATATGACGAATGGGCTAAGTGCAAAGAACTTAATGCAGAAGGAAAATACAGCTACAAATGGATTAAGAAAACAAACCTAATGGGTTTGGATGAGATAGAGCGTTTTAGTGACAACTATGGAATAGTGACTACAGACAGGGTGACTGTCGGAGAGGTTGTTGCCAAAAGAGGCAATTTGCTAAAGATATTAATCAGGGAGGAAGATAAAAGCTGTGTATATATAGCTTATATGGGCCGTAATGACGGTTGGTTGAGAAAGATAGGATGGGTGGATAACAGTACCTATTCATTGCCTGAACCGGAGATTTATTATAACCAGGGAATTTTAAAAAGCGGAGCAAGTGTCTATGGTGAGCCGGGTATAACTTCTTCGCATAGGCTTGAGATTCCATCGGGATCTTTTGTTGACATTGTACAGGAAAAAGATGAATGGGTATACTATGAAAAAAATCACGTCAATCATGGATGGGTGCTTAGGGAGAACATATACATACCCAGCCTTTATGCTATGGAGGGCCAAGAACGGGAAGCGTATAAGGTCGTAACTGAATATTTTGACGCTTTGGAGAAATACGATTATGAAAGAATGGCTGCCCTGTCAACCGAACTCCACAAAAACGACTATATCTTTAATACCAAAAATAAAGTTACTAAAAATAAAAGCTTAAAAGAACTTGGCGGAGCCAGTTTAAAAAGTATAGTAGCTTGTGTCAAAAGGCAAGAGACAGAGTTAGAATTTGATGTTTCCGTTAGAGAAAAACTGTATGATAGGGATTTATCATTTTATTTTGGCGATTTAGGCAATGTCGTCGGTTTTAGAGTAATTCTTGTAAAGGGAGAAGACGGGGTATGGCGTGTGGACAGATTCTCAAAGGATGTATATAAATAAAGGTATTTGTTATTAGTTGACAATACACTTCAAAGAAAGCTTGGAAAGGAGAATAAAAATGAACAGGATAAAAATATTTGATTCGGAATACCGGTTTATGAACATTGTATGGAGTCATTCACCCATATCAAGCACCGAACTGGTCAGGCTTGCTAATGAAGAATTGGGCTGGAAGAAGTCAACCACCTATACGGTTATCCGCAGGCTATGTGAGCGGGGAGCCATAAAGAATGAAAATGCCACAGTCACTGCATTGGTCAGCCGTGAGGAGGTTATGCGTTCTGAGACCGAGGAACATATTGACAAAATTTATGATGGCTCTTTAAAGCTTTTTTTCACCTCTTTTCTTCAGAAAGAAAAGTTAAGTCCGGACGAAATCGAGGAGCTGAAAAAGATAATAGAGCAGCACGGAAAGGAGTCCTAAAATGTTGGAAGCTGTCTTTAAGGCTATATTAAATATGAGCATATCGGCATCAGTGGCTGCTGTTTTGATTATGCTATTCAGGGGAATAACGGGTAAAAAGATACCCAGGGTCTTTATTTATACACTGTGGTCCATAGTGCTTTTAAGATTGGTTTTACCCTTCTTCCTTCCGTCGGTATTCAGTATCTATAATGTGGTATCCATTCCGGATGTGATATCAATACGGGATACACAGGTGACTCAAGCACGGCAATATCAGAAGGGGAATTCACAAAGCCTGGATAATTCGAGGCAAAATACAGATAATGCCATAAATACTATAGATGGCTTTGGACCGGATATGGGTAATATAAAGGGGATTATTGCCGGGGAAAAAGTTCAGAATCAGAACAACCGGGAGCCAGCTTATGATGGTATGTCTGACGGTAGTTACGAGAGCTTTGGCAGGAAAGCAATTGTGGATATTGCAGAAGACGATGCATTGAAGAAAAACAACGCAGATTCTTTTTCCGAGAACTCCTAAAATACTTCTTCAAATGCTGTAAAGATGCTCATTTCTGTCGGTTCATGGATATGGATTATGGGAGTAGTGAGTTTAATTCTCTTTGGAGCATTTCTATACTTTAGGACGGCAAAAAAGTTGGAAGAAGCGGTTTTGTATGAAAGAAACGATTTATTGAATTTTTGCAGTGAAAAGCTGGGGCTTAAACGCAGTGTGAAGATTTTCAGCTCCGACAGGATAGACACTCCTTTTGTACATGGGCTGATCAACCCCCGCATTATGCTTCCGTCAAAGCTCATTAGAGAAAGCAGTGAGAAGGATTTAAAGTATATCATTATGCATGAGCTTGTACACATAAAGAGGTTTGACTACATAATAAAACTGGTATCAATGCTGGTTTTGTGCGTATACTGGTTTAATCCGGTTATATGGCTTTGCTACATCCTGTCTCAAAAGGACATGGAGATGTCATGCGACGACAAGGTAATAACTGTGTTTGAAGAAGACATTCGAAAAGAATATGCAACGGTGTTGGTAAGGCTTGCAGAAAAGCAAAACTCATTATTGGGCAGTGGATTTCCGGCTTTTGGCGAAAGCAATGTAAAAAGCAGGGTAAAGGGAATTGTGAATTATAAAAAACCCGGTATTTGGATAGGTTTAATCTCGACTATTGTATTGGTTGTGTTTATAACGGTATTATTGACCGATGGGTATTCGGAAATGAGACAAAACAACGGAAAGCCGGTTTATAAACAGGAGACGATATCCTTTGAGGAATATGAAGCACTTAAGAAGGGTGTTTTAAATTATTATATAGAATATGAGCCGGATACAGTTGAAAAACTCAATATAACCATCGAAGAATACAGTAATTTGAATATTATTACGGAAGTAAAAAAATATGGTGACGGTTATCTTGTTTTAGCTGAAAAATATGACCGTGAAGCGCAAGATTGGAGTTTTCCCAATTTGATGTTAATAGACGATGAATTTATCATAAAGTCGGTGAGTGTGGGATTAACTACAGTTTTACCTTATTTCGGCATCTATTCGACGGTGGATGAGGATAAGCAAATTGCTTGCGGCATCATAAAGGGGGAAATGAAAACCAGCGGGATTGAGATAAGATTTGATGACGGAACGGTCGTAAGAGACTCGATTTCCGAAAAGGGAGGGTATATTGTTGTTGCCGATACCTTATCGGACATTAAGGACATTGAGCTTTATAGCAGTAAAGGGAAGGTACAAGATCTCATAAAAGCAAATCCTCTTAGCAAAAAATCTTATTTTGCTGAGGTCGCCCAGGAGGAAGAATATCGGGACAATTATTTATTGGAGACAGTTGTGATCAATAACTGTGTTGCGAAAGACGGTCCGGGGGACCATTTTGAAAGCATTGGTGCTTATAAATATGGTGACATAGTATATGTTACAGCTAAATATAACGGCTGGGCCAAATGTTCCGAGTATAGAGGAGAAGAAAGCAGCTATAAGTGGATTAGGGAATCGAACCTGATAGATGAGAAAAATCATTATAGAGATAATTACGGAATAGTTACTGCAGATGAAGTGATAGTAGGAGAGATTGCTGCCCAAAAAGGCAACTTATTAAGAGTATTAATCAGAGAAGAAAATAGAAGTTGTGTGTCTATAATCCATATTGATGCTCATAAAGGAAAGACGGGATGGATTGACAACAATGCTTATTCATTGCCGGAACCTGGGATTTATTTTAACCAGGGAATTTTAAAGAGCGGAACATATGCCTATAGTGAGCCGAGCATAACTTCAGAAATGCATGTTGTTGACTATGTCTCGTTTGTTAGCATTGTAGAGGAGAAAGGTGAATGGGCATACTTTGAAACCTACGGCCCCATAGGTGGATGGGTGCTTAAGGAAAATATATACATACCTCCAAATATAATGGGTAAGGAAGAAAAAGAAGCGTATAAAGTTGTGAGGGAATATTTCGATGCTTTAGAGGAATCCGATTTTAAAAGAATGGCGGTCCTGTCCACAGAATACCATAAAAACAACTATATTCAAAATAACGGTTTGAGAGAAATCGAAGGGACGGAAGCAAGAATGATAATTGTTTGTACCATGGGAGAGCCGGAATCGGAGTTGAATTTTGACGTTTCTATTATAAAGAAAGGGGCGAATGTATTAGATCACAGTTTTTTATATTATACCGTTACTCTTATAAAGGAAGAAGATGGAGTATGGCGTGTGGACAGATTAGAATACGAAAGAAAGGTCTAGTATGAAATATATGCTTTAAACTACTGAAATAACAGGGGGGCATGCTGTTGTATGCTTCCTTTTCTTTTATAATTAACTCTATACAGATAAATTTAAATTAGTTAGATTTTTTTTCTAAAACAGTGGTATAATTAAATCATGTTAAAATAATTATCCTACTTTATGAATTCAGAGGAGATGGCCGTGCTTTTAGTATTAATTACAGCAATAGGAGTCGGTGGAGCAACAGTTATAGGCTCTCTAATCGGATTTTTGTTTGGTAAAATACCGCATAAATATAATGATGCCATATTGGGATTTGCCGCCGGTGTTATGCTTGCAGCTGCGGTGATGGGTCTTATTTTACCTTCTGTCGAAATGGGCGGAAAGTATGGAATATGGATAACCGCTCTGGGGATTTTTTGCGGTGCGGGATTTTTAAATATTATGGACAAGGTAACCCCTCACCTGCATCATCTGTCGGGAGTGGACGCTGAAAAGCATGAGCATAACGAATCTTTGAATAAAATATTGTTATTTGTCTTTGCTATTGCAATTCACAATCTACCCGAGGGTTTGGCGGCCGGTGTCGGTTTTGGCACGGAGAACATCGGTAATGCAATTACTGTGGCTATAGGTATTGCTTTACAGAATATTCCTGAGGGAATGGTAATCATCTCTCCCATGATTCTTGCGGGAGTCAGTAAAAAACGTGCTCTGCTAATCGGTTCGGCTACGGGATTGGTAGAAGTTGTAGGAACCTTTATCGGTTATTTTGCCTCTTCTGTTTCCGGTCAGATACTGCCCTTCGCATTAGCCTTTGCCGGAGGTACAATGCTCTATATTATTAGTGATGAGATGATTCCGGATACTCATAGCCATGGATATGAAAGAATGGCAACCTATTCATTGCTCGTCGGATTTGTAGTGATGCTGATTATGGATACATATATCGGTTAGAAAATTATTTAAAACTGTTTTGGTTGGCATAATAAATATGTGGAATTGGTGCTCATACAAAAGAGGATTGGTGACGAAATAATAAATGTAGCCGGACATGTCTTAAATCCGGTAACATATATGCTTAAGACAAGGAGAGATCGGTATGTATGAAATGAAACCGGAGTACTACACAGGAATCGATTTTATTGATGAAGAGCATACAAGACTTTTTGCTATTGCGGATGAGGCTTATGAGCTCTTAAAAAACCAGTTTATACCCGATAAATATGACTATATAATGAATTTAATCGAAGAACTTAAGGATTATACTAAATATCATTTTCAGCATGAAGAAGAATATATGAACAGTATCGGTTATAAAAAAGTGCTCTCTCACAAGGTTGCCCATGATGATTTTATACAGAAAATAAACGAGTTTGACCCTGACAAAGTCGATAAAAACCCGAAGGATACATTATTGGAATTGGTGGATTTTTTGGCTACATGGCTTGTTCTGCATATATCCAAAGCAGATAAACTTATTGCAGAATATAAAAATACGATATAGTATTATATTAATGGGATGGACGGTGACTTTTATTCCTTAAAAAATTGTATCAATTGTACGGGAGGGCTTGAATATGGAGCAGAGAGCATTATGGAACATTTCATATGGGGTTTATATTGTCTCGACATGGGATGGAGAGCGTCCTACCGGATGTATAGCCAACAGTGTTATGCAGATCACATCGGAACCTGCGACTGTTGCTGTCAGTATAAATCATGATAATTATACCAACCGATGCATAGAGAAAAGCGGAAGGTTTGCGATTATTGTATTGGCAGAAGATTCCGATCCGTCGATTATTGGAACCTTTGGATTCAAGACCGGAAAAGATATGAATAAATTTGATTCTGTAGATTATAAAATAATTGATGGAATGCCGATTGTAAATGACGGATGTGCATATATTATTTGTGAGGTTATTAATAAAATGGAGACCGACACCCATACGGTTTTTTTAGGAAAAGTTTCGAACGCGGATTTTATTTCAAAGGGTGTGCCTATGACTTATGCCTATTACCATAAGGTTATAAAGGGTAAAAGTCCTAAAAATGCTCCAACCTACATTGCTGATGAAGGAGGTGAAAACATGGCAACTAATGCGGAAGCAAAATATGTTTGCGGTGTATGCGGTTATGAATATGACGGGGATATTCCTTTTGAAGATTTGCCGGATGATTATGTCTGCCCCGTTTGCGGAGAACCTAAATCTGTGTTTGTAAAGCAGGATTAAATCAAAATGTTTTAAAAGGTTATAATTCCGAATAAAAAAATCAATCGTCCTGAAAATATAAGTGACGATTGATTTTTTTTTGTATGCAATTGTTTATTGATTATGTAAAAATGATGTTATATAATATAGACAACGGTTAGTTTACATAGAAAGTATACGCTGTTATTTTAATGCTTTCAACTTCCCATAATTTGCAATTACATTCTTTTCTCTGAACAAGCTCATATTATAAAAAATAAATATTGACCTACTTAAATATTTTAATATTTTTTATAAAAATTATTATGAGCAAGGGGGAGTTTTTTATGCGTAAGCGAATATCGCGAGGAATGGCCATTGTTATGCTTTTAGCGGCATTATTGACACCGTGGAATGGGGCCGGAGTTTTTGCAGAAACACGGCAAACGTTGTGCATTAATGAGGTAATGGCATCCAATGAATCTGTTATAAGGGACGGAGATGTGGACGATCCCAAGTATGGATCGGGTGGAGGAGCTTATTCGGATTGGATTGAGATTTATAATCCAGGTGATGAACCGGTAAGTTTAGAAGGGTATATCCTTGCGGACAGCGGTGCAGAATGGGTATTTCCGGAAGGAATAGTTCCGGCGAAAGGATACTTAATTGTTTGAGCATCAGATAAGGATAAAGTTGCAAAGGACGGTCAGCTTCATACTAACTTTAAAATAAGCTCTTCAGGTGAGACTCTTACTTTAAAAGATCCCGACGGAAATGTCATTGACATGGTAGACGTGGTAAGTCTTAAGGATGACCAATCTTATGGAAGGTTAACGGACGGCTCTTCGTCGTTTGCAGTATTTTCGCGGTCAACTCCCGGTAGTGCAAATATACTGGGTGAGGCTGTTGTCGCAGAGCCTGTGTTTTCTAAAAAAGCCGGCTTTTATACTCAGGAATTTCAGCTTGAAATCAGTACAACCGATCCGGCAACTAAAATATATTACACAACAGACGGATCCGATCCGGTACCGGGAAAGGAAGGAACCTATGAATATAATGGAGCCATAACCGTTAAAAGCAGGGAGGGAGAACCTAATTATTATTCGGAATTGGCTAAAGAGATAACAAGATATTTGCTTGACGGACCTCAAGGTGAAGTTTTTAAATGTACGGTAATCCGGGCAGTGGCTGTAGATGCTAATGGAAATACCAGTAAAATAGTGACTAACTCATATTTTGTTGATCCTAACATGATGACCAGATATGATTTGCCTGTAATTTCTCTTGTAACAGATCCTAAAAACCTTTTCGATATTGAGACAGGGTTGTTTTCTGCTAAAGCGGAATTTGGTACAGGAAAAGAGTGGGAGAGACCGATGCATATAGAGTTTTTCGAGAATAACGGAGCATTGGGATTTTCTCAAAACGGAGGAATGAGACTCCATGGAGGCGCAATATCAAAAGGGTTAGACCAAAGAGCGTTACGCCTTTATGCCGATAACGGATATGATGATGTCAATCGTTTTGAATATAATATTTTTCCCGGTCTTAAGGATAAAAACGGAAAGGACATTACGAGCTTTCAACGCTTGATATTGAGAAACTCCGGTAGTGACTGGCTGGGAACCATGTTCAAAGATTCAGTCTTACAAAAGATGGTATCTCATTTAAATGGAGATATTCAGGCCTATAGACCTTCAGTAGTATTTATAGACGGAGAGTTTTGGGGAATGTATAATATCCGTGAGAGATACGACACCAGATATTATGCATCTCATTATAATCTTGACCGAAAAAAAGTAGCGATACTTGAAATTAACTTGGAAGAAATCGAGCTTAATGAGGGAACCGAGGAAGATCTTATTGCCTATATCAGGGATATAGATGAGTATCTTCAAAACAACTCAGTAGAATCTCAAAGTGCCTATGATTATATAAAAACAAAAATGGACATAGAAAACTTTATAGATTATCAAATATCCAATATATACTTTGGAAATACGGACTGGCTGAAAAGAAACGTGACAATGTGGAGGTATAGAACTGACGATGGTCTTTATCATCCTGAAGCACCCTATGGTCAGGATGGAAGATGGAGATGGTCAGTTAAAGATGTGGAGCATTCATTTGGAGTCACAGCTGCTTCTCATGATACTTTGGATTATGCTATAAGCATTAAACGGGTAACTCCGATTCTCAAAAAATTATTGGAAAATTCTGAATTCAAAACGCAATTTGTAACACGTTTTACCGATCTGTTAAACACTACTTTTGAACCTACGAGGGTCAATCAAATGATTGATGAAGCAAAGAACCTGATAGCATCAACAATTGAAGAGCATGATAGAAGATGGGGTATATCTAGAGAATGGGATAATGAGATAAATATAATGAAAGAATTTGCAGTCCAAAGACCTGATTATATGAGAAGGTATATACAAAAGAACATCGGTTCCCTCGGTATAACGGGAACTTCGGAGATAACCCTAAATACCGATATTAAAAAAGGATATATTAGAATAAATACAATTGATATTAACACATCAACCCCAGGGGTAACCAATCCGGAGAAATGGACCGGAGTATATTTTACAGGTGTTCCTGTAACAATAAAGGCAGTTGCAGATAAAGGATATGTTTTTGACCGTTGGGAAGGAGTAGGAGAGGAAGAAAAGAATAAAGATACTATAACATTTATACCTACCGAAGACATGAATATAACTGCCGTTTTTAAACCGGACGGTTCTGATGTAGACCCAACACCGACACCGGTAATAAAATATGGGGATGTAAATGATGACGGGGAAATAGACTCTTTAGATGTAACAATTCTTAAGAGGTATATTTTAAAGAAATACTCGGATATAAACAAAGAAGCAGCGGACTTGGATTTGGATTCGGACATCAATTCCTATGATTTAACATTATTAAAGAAGTATCTGTTAAAGAAAATTCCTTATTTGCCGTATTATTAAACTTTAGTGAACCTGACAACATTAGCTGAAGGCTTAAATTTTCTTTGAATAGATGTGTTATAAATGTATCAAATAGCTGCGGTGACTGATGAGTAACTAAAGTAAAAGAGAGACCGGTTATGTCTCTCTTTTTTTATCTCTAAAAAAAGCTGGGCAAAAACCTGTTAGCTTTTCATTACCCAACGCCCCCATAAGGCTGAAGTACCCGAAAATGACTACAATCGGTGAAATAATTAACCGGCAAATACTTACATATTGATATCAGCAGTAAAAACTAAACAGCCAGGATTAAGTCCAGGACGGGCACATATTACTCTTCACATTTATTTTATGCACGTATTAAATAAAGTATTGATAACCGTTTATTCGTATGGTATACTTGAAATCGGTTGTTTATCTTAATCGGTTTACTTATTCAATATTTTGGAAAGAGGATTGCGAATGTTTATTGTTAGAATGAGGGTTAATTATTTAGTTTAATGACAATAACTAAATAAAAATGAGGCAAAACTTACTCGGTATAGCTTTTATTTGTGTTGCCTTATTTTGGAATTCTTACAATGAACATTCATGCAATTTTGTATATCTTTAATATTCTGAGTAAACTGTATTATACGAATAAAAACGTATAGTTTATAAAATTTATATTATTTATAAAGATATTGGGTTGCAGATGATGCGTGTTCATTTGCAGCCTTTTATTTTTCTTCGTTTTGTTCTTTAAAAATACTGACTATGAGGTGATAAATATATGGAAGAATATGTTATGAAAGAGAAAGGACTTCAAGCTCAAAACAATACATGGATGAAGAAGATAGCCTTGTTTCTGGCCAGCCAGAATGTTTCGCTGTTCGGTTCTTCGGTGGTTAGCTTTGCGATCATATGGTATATTACACTGGAGACATCTTCCGGGAAGTGGGTTATGCTTTCGGCAATTTGCTCCATGCTGCCCCAGGTATTGATTTCACTTTGGGCAGGTGTATGGGCGGATCGATACAACCGCAAATACTTGATATTGTTCTCCGATGGCTTTATTGCACTATCAACCCTGATACTGGCTGTAATATTTTTTGCAGGCTATAGAAGCATTAACCTTCTATTGGTGGTATCCTTTATCCGATCGGTTTTTACAGGGATTCAAACACCGGCGGTTAATGCCGTTTATCCTCAGATTGTTCCTGCAGAGAAGCTTACAAAGGTCAATGGAATCAATCAGACATTAAATGCCCTATTGCTTTTATTGGCTCCTGCAGTAGGAGGTATGGTTCTTGGATATCTTGATATCTCATGGGCATTTATGATAGATGTGATAACTGCAGTAATAGCTATTATTATTCTATGCTTCATAAAAATTGACAAGGTTTCTCAGCCGGACGAAAAATCCTCTGTTTTTGAAAACCTGAGGGAAGGTGTTAAATATACCTTTGAAAACAAATTGCTGAAAGATATTATTATTTGCTTTGGAATTTCTTTCTTTTTGATAACCCCGGCTGCGTTCTTAACTCCAATTATGATTCAAAGATCTTTTGGCGATGAGGTGTGGAGATTGACAGCAAATGAAATGGTCTGGACTATCGGCTCGCTGATTGGAGGGATTTTTGTTTCCTTCCGTGGGGAGTTTAAGAACAAGATTCGTACCATAGCAATTTCTCTTATAGCCTTTGGAATAACCTTTGCTCTTTTGGGTATGGTGAAATGGTTTATGGTTTATCTTTTGATTATGGGACTTTCTGGCTTTTTTATGCCGATATGCTCAACGGCACAAACTGTGCTTATCCAGGAGAATGTTCAAGATACAATGATGGGACGGGTTTTCTCAATCATTCAGATTATTACCTCTGCGTCCATGCCTGTTGCCATGCTGTTATTCGGACCGCTTGCAGACGTGGTATCTGTTGAGCTGATCCTTCTGGTAACGGGAATTATGCTTGCAGGACTGGGGTTTATCGTTTCAAGATACAGGATAACATGAGTTGTGCCGGTACAGGAAGTGGCATATGAAAAGCTTGTCTTTTTGTTGATAAAATTATACATTTGAAGATATAATAGTTAGTAACGAAAATAGGTGAAGCGAAAACACAAGGGGGAATGTTTCTATGTATGACCTGTTGAAATCGAGAAGGAGCATAAGGAAGTTTCAAGAAAAGGAAGTTGAAAAGGAAAAAATAGACACAATATTAAAAAGTGCTTTGCTCTCACCTTCTTCCCGCTCCAGAAGACCTTGGGAATTTATTGCAGTAACCGATAAAGAGTTATTGAAAAAGCTTTCGAAATGCAGGGAACACAGTTCATCCTTTTTGACCGGTGCACCCTTGGGTATTGTTGTCATTGCAGACCCTGAGGTGTGTGATGTTTGGATAGAGGATGCTTCAATTGCTTCAATAATAATGCAACTGGCGGCACATTCTTTGGGATTGGGCTCATGCTGGATACAGGTAAGAGATAGAGTCGGTGCTAATAATGTGAAGGCAGAGGATTATATCAAAGAAACTTTGGGAATACCGGCTAAATATGCGGTTTTGTGCATGGTGGCAATCGGATATCCCGATGAGCAGAAAAGAGCATATACTGAAGATGATTTGCTTTTGAATAAGCTACATTATAATGGGTTTTAATATAACATTCGGACAGCTTTTTTCGTGAAGCACTGAAGGTTGTGGGGAATAATGGATGATATTATAGATAAGAAAATTAAAAGCAGTGCCTATGATTTTTTGCGTCAAAATGAAATATTGAAAGATCATATTATTTATTTGGTGGCAAGCGGTTCTTACGGATATGGTACTAATGTTGGCACAAGTGACATTGATTTAAGAGGAGTTGTTGTAGAAAGCAAAAAGCATATCCTGGGTTTGGACAATTTTGAACAGTTTGAAGATAGGGAAACGGATACTGTTATTTACGGGCTTAAGAAGTTTATAAACCTGTGTCTTAGTGCAAATCCCAATACGTTAGAATTACTGGGTGTCAACGATAACAGTATTATTGCCATTAGCGACGGTGGCAGGCTGCTACGTGAAAATGCGTCGCTGTTTCTTTCCCAGAGGGTTGTGCAAAGCTTCGGCAATTATGCCATGGCACAGTTAAGGCGGCTCAAAAATGCGTTGGCCCGGGATGATTATCCTCAAAAAGAGAAGGAACAACATATACTGAATACACTGAGCAACCAAATGGAGCATTTTCAGAGAGTTTATTCAAAATTTGAAGACGGGAGCATTTCACTTTATTTAGACAGGTCGGAAAAACCCGATTTCGATGAAGAAATTTATATGGATATAAACTTAAAACATTATCCGCTGAGGGATTTTACCAATATATATTCCGAAATGACTAATGTTGTAAGGACTTATTCAAAATTAAATCACCGAAACCGCAAAAAAGACATGCCTCATTTACTCAAGCATGCAATGCACCTGATAAGGCTGCTGATGACCGGAAGGGATATTTTACAAGGTAAAGGTATTATTGCATATAGAAAAGAGGAACAGTCATTTTTACTCGATATTCGAAAGGGAAAGTATAAATTTGAAGAGATATTTGAATTTGTAAACCGCTATGAGAATGAATTTGAACAAGCAGCAAAGAGTACAAATCTTCCGGTAATACCGGATACGAAAAAGGTTGAGGAAATAATGTATGAAATTTACTCTAAATACTACACATCAATAAATTAATCTGTACTATACATCTATTGATTTGCAGTTTTTGTTGATTTATAATATATTGTAGCGTTTGCTGTTTATAAGTGAGGACATCCATAATATATATTACATTTTACAATTAAGCGTAGCCTTAACCGCAGCATTTTTAGTAAGACTTGATTAGTGCGATTTGTTTAGTACGGATTTTTTGTAATATGTATTATAACGAATTTTTGAAATGGTAGGATGGGAGGATATTTAAAATGCCTATTACGGAAATATTGGCGCGTAACGCAAAATTGTACGGAAATGAGATATGTCTTACGGAGATAAACCTTGATCTTCAGGAAAGCCATAATGTGATCTGGAAAGAATACGAGCTTATTGAAAACAATCCGGCAGGTGAATACCGCCGTGACATGACATGGCGCGTTTTTGACGAGAAAGCCAATCGTTTTGCCAATCTATTGATTAAAAGAGGTATAAAAAAAGGGGACAAGGTAGCTATTCTTTTAATGAATTGTTTGGAGTGGCTGCCGATTTATTTTGGAATTTTAAAGACCGGAGCAGTGGCAGTGCCGCTGAATTTTAGGTATACAGCTGAGGAAATAAAATATTGCCTGGGCTTGTCCGAATCCATTGCTTTAATATTCGGACCCGAGTTTATAGGGCGTCTGGAGAGTATTTATGAGCAGATACCCCAGATAAAAACCCTTCTTTATGCGGGAGAAAACAGACCTTCTTTTGCAGAAAGTTATGACCGTCTTACTGCCAATTGCTCATCGGAAGCTCCGCAAATTGAGATTAGCGATGATGACGATGCGGCAATATATTTCTCATCCGGGACCACAGGATTTCCAAAGGCAATTTTGCATACTCACAGTAGCTTAATGTCAGCATGTTATACGGAACAAAACCATCACGGACAAACTCGTGAAGACAATTTCTTGTGCATTCCGCCGCTTTACCATACCGGTGCTAAGATGCATTGGTTCGGAAGCTTGCTGGCAGGCAGCAAAGCAGTATTGCTCCGTGGAATTAAGCCGGACTGGATATTAAGGACAGTTTCTGAAGAGAAGATTACCATCGTATGGCTTCTTGTTCCTTGGGCACAGGATATTCTGGATGCCATCGAAAGAGGAGATGTGAAACTGGAAGATTACGATCTTTCCCATTGGAGATTGATGCATATTGGAGCTCAACCCGTTCCTCCCAGCTTGATTCACCGCTGGAAAAAGTATTTTCCGAACCATTTGTATGACACCAACTATGGACTCAGTGAATCCACCGGACCGGGATGTGTGCATTTAGGTGTTGAAAACATACATAAAGTTGGTGCTATCGGTAAACCGGGATATAATTGGGAAGCCAAGATTGTTGACAATAAGGGCTGTGAAGTTCCTCAGGGAGAAGTAGGTGAATTGATAGTCAAGGGTCCGGGCGTCATGAAGTGTTATTATAACGACCCGCAGGCTACTGCGGAAGTACTTAAAGACGGTTGGTTATATACCGGGGATATGGCACAGATGGACGAGGACGGTTTTATATATTTGGTGGACAGGAAGAAAGATGTGATTATCAGTGGCGGTGAAAACATATATCCGGTACAAATCGAAGATTTTCTTCGTTCCCATGATGCAATCAAGGATGCGGCTGTCATTGGGTTGCCTGATGAGCGCCTTGGTGAAATAGCAGCTGCTATTATAGAATTGAAACCGGGTATTGTGTGCACTGAAGAAGATATAAAAGCATTTTGTTCTTCATTGCCGCGTTACAAGCGCCCGAAACAAATTATATTTGACCAAATTCCGCGCAATCCAACCGGAAAAATTGAAAAACCGCGTTTGAGAGAAAAATACGGTGCAGAAAGGTTGGTCGCAGCTCAAACTCAAAGGTAATAACCGATATGCTAAATAGGGATGAAAGTCCCATAATTAAATAACCACAGAGATTTTAAATGGGTACACTGCCAATCAAACGGTGTATCTATTTTTTTAAAATAGCAATTATTTTTTATAGAGCGAAATTATTTTATATACTCATTGCTGTTGTTTATTTACATAATTTTGCTAAAATAAATATATATAAAATATTATAATTGTCGATATCTATTAAGAGGAAAAGCTGAGGATTGGAGGAGAATTGGGAATGTGGGCATTATTTGCGGTTCCTTTTGTAGCTTTTTTAATAATATTGGCGAGCTATTACCTGCAATGGGAAACGGTTTTAAAAAAGGGAACATTAAGAGCCAAGGCAATGGCACTTTTTCCTCCAAAACTTTCGTATTTAGCATTTTTGGCACTATCCTTTATTATGGGGATAGCTTCCTTTGGAATCCGGTATTATAACTATTCCGACTTTATTGGAGCTGCAAAGCTCACGACATTGGTAGTTCTGCTTGCTCCAATAGCATATATTGATTTAAAAAGCAAAAAAATTCCGAATATCTTATTGCTTTCAGGTTTATTTACCAGAGCTGTGTTTTATATAATAGAGTTTCTTAAATACAATAAAACAATAGCCGATATATTGCTTTCAGACCTGAAAGGTTTGATTCTGGGGGGAGGAATTTTTCTTATAGTGGCTTTGGTGGCGAAAAACAGTATCGGCATGGGAGATGTAAAAATGTTTGCCGTGATCGGTGTTTTTTGCGGTTATTCCGGAACAATGACAGTAATAATCCTAAGCCTGTTTTTATGCTTTGCCGCAGCCATTATTATGCTCCTTTTGAGAAGAAAGAATATGAAGGACTCCCTTCCGTTAGCTCCCTTTGTGTTTATCGGAACGTTTCTGGCTATGATTCTTGGCGGTTAAAACCCTTTCCTTTTCTTATCGATAAGTTCTGAACTGTCTTTTAATAATTGTTCAGTTTTATCACAACTTAATTGGAGTTAACTTTTGAATGGATAAAGGTGTATTTACTGAAAATTTTGTTTTTGTTGACACCCCATAAAAATAGGGTTATAATGTATTTAGTAATTTAGTAAATTACTAAATTACTAAATAAAAAACACGGGAAAAGTATTGAAAATTTAGTACATCTTAGACTTAAAGAGAGGAAGGAATACGATTATGAAAATACCTACGACCTTAAAGCATAAACCTGTAATTGTGTCTGAGAACTACGAAAACGTTGACGGCAGATATGCTTATAACTCCGATGCAAAGGGACTTTCCCTGGGGTTGGCCCAGTGGAATGACCGGGGAAAGGTGGATATTTCAGCAAAAGTATGGAGATATACGGGTGAAAAATGGTCGAGACAGTCTGAAGAACTGCCGTTACATCGAGTAATTGATTTAGCTATTCTTGTTTGCAGAACCAAGCAATATTTTCAGGATGCTTATAGGTTTGAAAAACTGTACGATGAAAATAATCCTGTTATTGATAGGGTAGGTTTGCAGGGAGATGCCATGACAGTGGCGGTGTGTACCGACAATGAAAAAATAGATGATGACATTAAATTATTCAGGCAGGCACTGAGTAATGATGACGAGCTTATTGGAGAACGACTTCACACATTGTCTAGAATATTAAAAGAAATGGGGTACTGATTTTGGATAGAAAAAAGGAACTCAAAGAATTATACAAGACTATGAAACCGGATATGGGAGTATTTATTATAAGGTCAAATTCTGATAACAAGTATTTTATTCAAGCCACTCCAAACCTGAAAGGAAAGATTAACAGTGTCAAATTTCAATTGGAGGGCGGTGTTTTTGTAAACAGGGAGCTTCAGAGGGAATGGAATGAAAAGGGAGAGTCCGCTTTTACAATTGAAATACTTGAAAAGCTCGAATATGATAAAGATGAATCGAAGACCGATTACAGCGAAGAACTGGAGCTTTTGAAGATGATCTGGGAAGAAAGATTGGCTAATAAAGGCATGAAGGCTTACGGAAAGTAATAAATGCTGCTTTATTTATTAATATAGTATTTTACTATATTGTTATAGTAATTTACTATATTTTTTTGCAATCAATATGGTAAAATAAGGTATTTAAATGCCGTTTATCCAATCAAACATGCATTTCGTCAGAAATTATTGAATTTATTTGTAAAACTATATATAATCTAACCAGTTTAATTGAAGATTTTATAAAAATGAAAAGTCGATAGAGATGTTCAGGGCTTCTTATATATGAGGGGATTTATTTGCCTCTTAGACAGTGAGCTGTTTTATATCTTCTTGAAGTACTGACTTATAAGGACATTTTGATTGAAATTTGATGTTGTAATTTAGTGACGGAGGCAGTTATATGTTTTAAAATGTTCAATTTTGTAAAATGTATATTGCTTATTGAAAGATAATGTGTTAATATTTTTGAAAAAAGCTATAAAAAAATAGAAAAATAAATATAAACTGCATTTATTTGTATCTGGGGGCGTAAGTTGATAAAAGAGTTTTGCTATTATCTTGCATTATACATAATTTTATAAAATTCCAATAATATCTTTTCCGATTAAAATCCCCCCATGATTGAAGCTTACAAATAAATGCTTAGCTTTTGTAACAGCATACGGTATGTATTGCGTTATTATTGATACCATAGATCGGTATTTGATTGGGCAATACATTAAAATATAGAATTAATATGACTAGGGGTGTAAAAATGGCAATAAAAATTGTGGGAACAAGGAAAAACAGTGTAAGTATATCTGTTTTTTTGGGAGTAGTATTTGGTGGGCTGGTTTTATTTAGTGCAGCGGCACTATTGGGTTTCAATCAATACAGAAAGATGGAGAATACCTATAAAAACAGCATAAAAGAACGGGATAACCAAATACAAGGATATCAACTTCAAATCGAAGAAAATAAACGGACTGCATATATCCCTGTTGAGGATATAAAATTTGATACAAAGATTGAAGAACATATGGTTGAAGAAGTCGAAATCATGTCTTCAATACCTGGCGAGTATTTTATGACTGAAGATGATATGGGTAAAAAAATTAAAACCGATTTAAAGGCCGGATTACCTATAATGAAATATATGCTTGAAGATGAATTGGTCAACGATGATATACGAAACGTAGAATTTAATACACTATTATTGCAAAGTAATATTAAGAAAAATGATTTTATTGATGTCAGGATACGTTTCCCGAATGGTGAGGACTATATAGTTTTGACGAAAAAGCAGGTTAGCGATATTTATTTGCCTACCAATACTATATGGCTTAATTTAGGTCAAAAAGAATTAATGACTTTAAGCAGTGCGACTGTGGATGCTTATTTAAGAGAAGGTACCAAATTATATGTTGTAAAATATGTTGATCCACAGGTTCAAAAAAGTGCCATTCCGACATATCCACATAATGCGGATGTGCAAATGGCTATGATGGCGGATCCAAATATTTTGGAAAAAGCATCTATTGCACTGGCAAATCAGGCAAGAGAAGCTTTGGAACAGCGTATAGGACAAATGAGTCAGGATGTTATGAAGAGTATCAAGAGTGGTATAGATATCGAAAATAATGAAAGGAAGAAAAGTATTGAAGAGACATTGAAACAAGAATCAGCCGGAAATAATAAAAAGAATAATAACCAAAATAGTGACAATAAACAGACAGAGAAGAAGCAAAATCAGAATACTGGCGATACTGATGGAGAGGGAAGTGACTTGGGTGGGTTTAATTAATAAAATCGGATTTGTTGGAACATATAAATGTGACTTAATTTTATATCTGGCTAAAATTATTGCTTTTGCAGGTAAAAAAGTCGCAATTGTTGATGCATGCGAGGAAGATGTCTGGAAATACAATGTACCTGTTTATTTGGACAGCAAAATAATAACTTATCATGATATAGATATTTATTTGGACTGCAAAACAAGTAGAGACAACATGAAACTGGACTTAAGCAATTATGATATTGTTTTTTTCGATTACGGTTTCAATAAGGATTTACTCCAGTATGCTAAAGAATGCGACGCATTAATAATAGTATCCACTATAGAAAAGCACATAATTATGAAGCTTAGAGAATGTCTTAAAGCAATTACAGTAACGAATGGCGAAACAGAGGGTATTGGTATCCAAGGGAAAAAGATTGATGCAATAAAAATATACAGGGATGTTGTTTTGTGCAAAATAGGACCCAAATATGTAGATAACCTTCTGGATATTGATGACAGGGTTAATATTGTAATGGAATACATATTGGGTTTTGATGAAATCAGTTATAAATGCAGAATTGAAAACCAGTACAATGATTATATTAAGTTTAATAAATTGCCTAAAACCTTTAAAGCAATGTTGGCCGATATTGTGAAAGCATGTACGGATTTGAATGATAAGAATATTAAGAAGGCATTGAATAAGGCAGAAAGGGGGATTTGACATGCAAGTATCGTTTTGGAGCAATTATCATCAAACAGGGACTACTTCCAATCTGGTGGCAATATCCACTATGATTGCATTGGAATATAAACTGAAATCACTTGTTGTACATAGTCATTTTAACAGGAGTGCATTAGAAACATCATTTTTAGACAGAGAATATGTTAAGAATGAGCTGTCAAATCTCACTGATGTCGGAATTGATGCCTTAAGCAGCTTTATTAAGTACAACAAGGTAGACAAGGAGAATATAACCAGATATACTACAACACTGATAAAAAACAGGCTGGAACTTCTGGCAGGTACTTCAATAACCAGCAAGGAATTGTATTTAAATGATCTTATTGATGTTATTGATATTATACTAAATCTTTCAAAAGATTATTATGACCTGACTTTTGTAGATGTTGGCCCCGGTTCTATGGATGTGACAAATAAAATATTTGACCTGTCAGATTTGATTGTGGTTAATTTAAATCAAAATATAAACATGATCGAGGACTTGTTTGAGAATTACAAAACTATAGCCGACAAATGCCTGTTTTTGATTGGAAAGTATGATAAGAATTCCAAGATAAATGTTAAAACACTGCAAAGAAAGTATGGGCTTAAGGGTCGTATTACGGTTATACCGTATAATATTTACTTTTCGGATTCCTGTAGTGAAGGTAAGGTAATTGACTTTTTTATGAGAAATATAAAAGCAGATAAAGATGATGTAAACTACTTTTTTATTCATGAGGTTCGCAATGCTGCAGAAATTATTCTGAAAAAACTTGGTGTTGATATATTAAAGAAAAAGTCAGGTGATTGGTTTTGAATACATTTTTGATAATTTTAATTGTTTTTGTTGTTCTAGGTGGAGTAGTGTACTACTTTAAATCAAATAAATCGAGATTTGTTGATTTTGAAGAGGATGACGACAGATATCGGATTGACAGGATTTTAGATTATGTAAAAAACACAATAAATGATTTTTTAAAGGCCAATCTATACGAAATGAATATGACCAGAGAAGAGTTTGAAAAAAGATTACAGAATAAAAATGAGTTGAGGAAGGCTTTAAAAACGTGTATATATGGGGATATAAATGCAAAAATGTATGTGAAAAGCTACATCAGGGATATACTTTTGAAGTCCTACAAAATCGACGAGACAAATATTGACAATGTTATTCCTTTTGATAATCCAAATGAATTGAGCATTGAAGATAAGTTCGAAATATTGCTTTATACATACAAAAAAAAGTATGATTTAAAAGCGCTGGAAGTGCTGATTAAAGAAAATGAATTGGATCAGCCTAAGTACATAGATGATGATAAAGAGCAAATAAAGTATGTAATAACGTCAGAAGAAATTGGAGCAATATATCTGGAGAAGGTAAAAAAGCTTACGTCTTTTGATGACAAGCTGAATGTCCTGGTTCAGAAGATATACCAAAAGTATAAGGGCTTTGGTGTTATAGATGAAATAAGAGATATGAATATTGACGGAGTCAGTGGCGGAGTTTCGGGAATTCCGAGCAGTTTTTTTCAGGACTTCAACTATGAAGGCGGGAGCTTGAATAGTTTGCCCATGTCCTATGATAGTGTGTGGATATTCTTCAAAGGTAAGACTATTCATCTTGAGTTTTTGAGCTTTGGTTCAGAAAAAGAGCTTAAAAGAATTTGTAAAAACATATACAGGTATAATAATCCGGGACAGTTATCCGAGACCAACGGTTATAAAGTTAATGAAATGAAAGACGGAAGCAGGGTTGTTGTTGCCAGACCGCCATTTTGTGAGTCTTGGGTGTTCTTTGTGAGAAAGTTCGACAGTGCTGAGGATAAAAAACCCGAAGAGCTTATAACAGATAAAAATAATGGACTTGTAATAGAATGTATCAAATGGCTTATTAAGGGGTGTAGGGTTACTGCAGTAACAGGCTTTCAGGGCACAGGTAAGACAACTCTCCTTATGTCAATAGTTAGGTTTATAAATGAGACATTTACTCTAAGAATACAGGAGATGGCATTTGAGCTGCATCTTCGTAAGCTTTATCCCAAGAGAAATATCGTATCCTTCAGGGAGACTTCGACTGTATCGGGACAGGAAGGACTTGACCTTCAGAAAAAGACTGACGGTACGGTTAATATTTTGGGAGAGGTGGCAACAGCACCTGTAGCCAGTTGGATGATTCAAATGGCACAAGTAGCATCACTGTTTACCATTTTTACTCATCACGCCAAAACGTCAAGTGATCTTGTGCTGGCTTTAAGAAACAATTTGCTTCAAACAAGGGTTTTCAGCAATGAGAAAGTAGCTGAAAAACAAGTAGCTGATGTAGTAAACTTTGATATACATATGTGTAGAGATATTACCGGTCATAGATATATTGAAAGAATTACTGAGATAATTCCGGTTTCCCAGGATATAGAGTATCCTTCCAACTATAAAGACGGTGAAACATTGGAAGAAATAATGCGCAATTTTGCAGATACAGCAAAGGAATACTTTACTCGAGTGACCGACAGAAAAACATTTGAAGTGAAAAATATAATAGAATGGGACAACGGTGAATATAAAGCAGCTAACCCTATGAGTAAAAGTACTTATCAAAGAATTTGTGAACATTTAAACCAACAGGAAAGAGAGCAGTTTTCGGCATTTCTGAAAGAGAATTGGGGTGTGCTGTATGAATAGACGGGCAATCTTCTTGCTGGCTGTTATTGTAATTGCAATTTCAGTAGTTGCAATAATTGCGGTATTATATATGGAAATGATGAAAAACCGCAAGAAAAAGATGGTAAGACCTGTCTATAAAGACAGTAAAAATGATTTTCTGTTTAATTGCTATGTGTTTTTTAATCGTTTTTCCATTACAAGAAGGTATCTGAACAGAATCAGACAGAGAATAGAAATGCTGGATATGTCCGATAACTGGACTATTTCCAGAAAAACTATGAGGTTTGCTTTTATCTCTACTTCAAGTGTGCTTGGGATGCTTGTATTACTGCTTTTATTGAATTTAGATTTGTATTACTTTTTAGTATCCCTTGTAACGGTAATTGTAGTACATAATCAATTGATCTCGCTTTTGATAGACGGTATTGAAAATAAGCTGTTGGTTCAGTTTGAAAAATTTTTAGGTGATGTAAGGCACCATTATCACGAACATGGAATGATTGATGAGGCTGTTTACGATTCCATTAACGATTGTAAATATGAAATGGCCTTACATGCAAACAAGATGTATGAAGTATTGTCTTCAAATGATCCTGAGGCCGAGCTTGAAAAATATAATGAAATGGCACCCAATAAGTTTTTCAAGACTTTCCTGGCTAATTGCTATACGGTTCAGAAATTTGGAGACAAGATAATAAACGAAGACTCAATGTTTTTGTCGAACTTAAACTACTTGAAGCAGGAAATAAATATGGAGATGCTGAGGCGTAAAAAATTGGACTATCTTTTTAATAGTCTTGCAATAATTGCATTAGCTCCGATTTTCACATTAAAACCGTTGGAAATGTGGGGAGTAAGCAATTTGCCCGACACCGCCAAATATTTTGAGGGGGCATATGGCTTTGTAGTACAAATTGTAATGTTTGCGATGGTTATACTTTCATACAAGTTAATAAATGTACTTAAAAGAGATTATAAATTTAATTCCTCAGATGATGATTTATTTAGTAAAATTTTAAAAATTCCTTTTGTGCGGGATTTTATCAGCATACTGAAAAACAAGAATTATACTAAAACCATTAGGTATCAGAATCTTATGAAAACGATTGGTGCTAACGAGAGAGTTGAGCATTTTTATGTTAGAAGAATCGCTTATATGATTGTTGCTTTGATAGTATCCGTTTTTGTTTTTATAAATGTGCATTCTATAACACGGCATAAAATTTTATACAATTCGGATCAATTGATAAATGCTGAAAACCAAGCAGAAGTGGAAGCAGAAAAAGAAATCCTTAAAATGGATAGGGAGATTATACTCAAGTTTAGAAGAAAGAAGCCTGTTTATAAAGACATTAAAAATGCAGTAATCGAATATGGGACGATAAAGGATAATACATTGGCTGAAACTGCTGCCAAAAGGATCAAAGATAAACTGGAGAAGTATCAAAAAGAGCACTTTAAGTGGTGGGAACTGCTAATATCGCTATCGGTTGCTATGGTTTGTTATAATATTCCTTATTGGTTCATGGTTTTTAGAAAGAAAGTTTTACAGATGAATATGGAAGACGAAGTAATGCAATTTCATGCCATCATACTTATGCTTATGCATATTGAGAGGATAACTGTTGAGGATATTTTAAGGTGGATGGAGCAGTTTGCAGTTATATTTAAAGATTCCATAAGCAAATGCGTTAACAATTTCGAGAACGGAGATATTGAGGCTTTAGAGCAGTTGAAGATTGATGAACCTTTTCTTCCCTTTGCGAGGATAGTGGAGAATCTTCAGTCTGCTTCAGATAAAATACCGATAGAAAGAGCTTTTGATCAAATAAAAATTGAAAGGGGGTATTACCAGGATAAGAGGAAAATGGACAATGAGACAATTGTCAATAAGAAGGGTTTGATGGGAAAAGCAATAGCATTCCTACCCTTAATTGCAACAATTGTTTTCTACCTTGCAATACCGTTTTTAATTGTCAGTTTAGTTCAGCTAATGAATTATTCAGACCAACTAACAAGTGGTTTTTAAAATTATCATGTTATTTAAAGGAGGAATAATTTTATGGAAAATGCAACTAAAGCAATTATAATTGCGGCATCAATTGCGATTACTTTGGCAATAGTTACAATAGGCTTCTTTGTTTTGGGAACGGGAAAAGATATTGCGAATGATGGAATGAGTGACTTAACCAATATGGCTAACAGTGTGGCAGATGATCAGTACACAAGATATGACAACATGGATGTAAGCGGAAGCCAAGTTATTAATTTAATAAGAAGTGTGGAGAACTCCGGAGATTATATTGGTGTCCGCGTTGTAACAGGAAAGGGATCAGATGTATGGTATGTCTACGATGCTTCAGACATAGACAATCTGTCATCAGCCTCAGGAGATTTGGATGATGCATTGGATGTAGAGGATGTAACTTATATTAATAAGACTGCAATGTTTAGAGGTACAGTAGAAAGAGATTCCAATGGAAGAATTGCGAGGATTACTTTTAATCAAAAATAATTCTATCTATGCTTTATAAATTTAATTTACAAAGATATTCATACAACTCCCTCTTAAAAGCTTGCTTTTATGCAGGCTTTTAAGAGGAGGTATATTTCCTTTGAACGGATATTTAGGATAGAGGATGAACTTGCATGAGCGAAAATTTATCTGATTTTTTATTTGATGCATTCATGATAGCTGTTTTTATAGCAGCATTGACTTTGTTTTTTGTATTAAGCCCTGCATCGGAAAGGGTTGTTAGTGTTCTTGAGGGGACAATAAACGATAACGATGCAGTTATAGAGGTTAAAGAATTCGATAGTGAGTATATGACGGTAACTGGAGCCGAAATAATAGGTGATATAATTAGCGGGATTGAAACGGACATATATGTTGACGGCACTCTTATAGAAACGACAGACAATCCCTTTGAACTTGATTTTTCTTTCATAAACGAGTATGGCACTTATAGAGAAGATATAATAATAGATTCTGACGGAAAGGTCGAAGAAGTTCATTATTACTTGGAATAATGAACTTAAGATTTAAAACCGGGGATTATAAAGAGGTATGGGGATATGGCAGATTCTTTTAGTAAAATTGTAGCGATATTTCTTGCGGCTTTATTGCTTTTTGTAGTTCCGATAAAAAATGAGTTTGAACGTATCGATAATACAAGCCGTATATATGTACTTAATGAGACGGCTAAGTTTGTCGATTCGGTAAGAAATCTCGGATACATAACACCTTTTATGTACCAGGATTATATCGGTAGGTTGGAAGCCACAAACAACATATATGAAGTGAGATTGGAACATAGCATAAAAACATTTGATCCTGTCTATTCGGATCCTTTGGATGAGGATACATTTGAAGGAGATTATCTTGTAGGCTTTAGTTCATATTATAATAATGATATTTTGCCGGTTTTATTTCCTAATTTCTCCGTTGATGATTCAGACAGGATTTATAAGCTTTCAAGAGGAGATTATTTTACCGTAACGGTTTTCAATAAGAATAAAACAATGGCGACAAAACTTCAGGAAATGCTATACAATGGAGATGTCCCTGTTACAAAGATATATGTAAGATATGGGGGGATGGTTAAGGATGAAGCTAACTGACTTAGCTATACTCTTTATTATCATAATTATTCCGACCAGCTTGGTTTTGGATATAAGAACGAAAAATATTGAGGCAGCGGTATATAAGAGAATAGAAATAAACAAGATACTTGAAACGGTCATTGAAGACGGTGTTTCAAGCTTGATAGAAGAAGGGGGAGGGGTTAAGAATTTCTCTTTAAACAAGGAGAAAGCAATAGAAGAGGTCTTAACTTCTTTATATAACAATTTCAATGTATTGGATAAAAGTACTGATGCAATAATTCTCCAGGGATATATATCCTGTATTGCTATTATTGATTATGACGGATATTACTTGGTATCGAACCAAGAGTATGTTAATTCAGAAGGCTATAAAGAAATGAAGCTTATCTGCGGTCCCAAGAAATCCTATTCTTATTACGAAGACGGTTATGTGTATTCTTTTACACTTGATAACTACTTAAAAATATTTGACAGTTGGGACAACAGTCTTTATATAGATACAAGGGATAAGATTGTGGAAAAATTGGACGAAGAAGGTGATTCATATCCCGATTTCTTATCCGATGATGAGTTATTTGATGATTTCAGGAGAAAAAAGATTATAGAGTTGTTACAAAGGGATATTAACTATACAATAAATAAGCATAATCTTGTTGCCCGGCAGTTTGGGATTTCCTATTATTTTTCGCTTCCCGTATTGCCGGAGGAAGACTGGTTTAAAACCATAGATGATGTAGGTATGATAATGTTTTTCCAGGGCATGCCCATTGGAGTAACCGGTGAAAAAATCAACAGTTATGCAACCGGGGTTACCAGAATTGTCAAGGGTGAAAAATATTATATCAGTGAAGAAGAAGTGGAGCCTGGAGTTTATATAAAATATTATCACAAGCCCGGGTGTACCGAAATAGAGGACGACAGCAGAACGTTTGACAGCAAGAAGGAATGTGCCCAGAACGGTTATTTCCCTTGCCCGGTATGTTTTCCTTATTAATAGGAGATAACAAAATCTTTGCATTTCAATATAAAAAAACGGGTGAATTCATATGAAAAGATTATTGATTATATTGGCTGCAATAGTATTAATGGTGCCGTTAATAGGCGGAGCATTGACGGCAAGTGCCGATGCGGATGTTAGCGTAACGGTAGACGGCAGGAAAGTGGTATTTCCTGATGCGAAGCCGTTTATAGATGAAAATGGCAGAACATTGATACCGGTAAGATTTGTAACGGAGGATTTGGGAGCTACAGTAGAATGGAATGCACAAGACAGAGAAGTGTACATAACAAAAGACGGAGTAAATATAATGATAAGAATAGACCAGGAGATAATACTGGTAAACGGCAGAACCAAGACAATGAATACAAAGGCGATAATAAAAGAGGACAGGACATATGTATCGATAAGGTACGTGGCAGAAGAGTTGGGAGCAACAGTAGGCTGGGATGCAAGTACAAGGACTGTAATTATAACAACGGTTAAAGATGTAGAGCCAACTCCAACACCTGTAAAAAAACCTTCAGCTACTCCGACAAAGAACCCTGTAACGGGATGGATACACATTAGGGAAAACGTACAAGATGTAGAATATTCCATGTCGATTCATTGGGACGAAGATAATGAGATTTTAAATAAGAGATATGATGCAGCAGAAAAAATGTTTGCAGAAAGGTATGGAAAAGATATAGCAAAAGAAATATTTGCCTATGTTAGGTTAAAGCAAACCAGACCATATGTATTGGAATATAAGAGATTTAAAATGAATAATCAAATTATAACTGTAGCCGGAAAAGGAGCAGGTCTTGATATTAAGGTGTGGAAAGAGGGAGCACTGTAAATGAAAAGGATTGTTTTGATTTTATTAATAATAATAGGATATATCATTCTATCCTATTCTGTTGTGGCTGCGGCAGAAGAAGATATACCAAGGCCAGAGTTGGTAAAAATTGCAAATGAAGAATTGAAAAGAAAAGGCCTATATAGGCGTGATTATTTTAGTGATATTCAGAATGATGCGGGAGAACCTTTATCTACCGATCCGTATTTAGAAGGTATGAGAAACCTGATAGTATATGGGAATCCCCATGGAACTTTTTCACAAGACCGCTTTCGTTACTTGGGTTATACCATGGACAATGACCCATTTACTAATTTTTTATTTAGAAATGATGCCACATCAAGCACAGCATTAGTATATAGGGATTGGCAAAAAGATCCTAAAAACAATCCTAATACGGAAAATGCAGATCAAATAAAAAACTCACAAGGTGATTTTAATAAAAAATCTATATTTGAAGACAGTATTAGAGAGGGGTTAAAACTTATATCGCGTTTGGATGATAAGGGAAACATATTTGA
>ENA-OWOZ01000439-OWOZ01000439.1-bioreactor-metagenome-genome-assembly--contig:-NODE-439-length-53886-cov-40.727127_pt1 | contig 53886 bp, 59 predicted proteins | sample MGYA00238140_ERZ651804 | MGnify/ENA primary metagenome ERZ651804 (study PRJEB26910, sample SAMN07631232) | bioreactor metagenome | isolation source: Switchgrass digestor | place: USA: Dartmouth...
TGGCGAACAGTGAGTCCGAAAACAGCTGGGGCGAGTTCTTTGGCTCCTTAAAAGAACGGGGGCTGAAAGATGTCCGCGTGGTTACCTCAGATGATCACAAGGGCCTTGTTAATGCTGTAAGAAAACACTTTCAGGGAGCCAGCTGGCAGCGTTGTCAAACCCACTTCTCCAGGAACATGCTGGACCATGCACCTAAGGCATTGCAGCCAGAAATCAAGGAAGACCTGCGCCGGCTATACGAGTCTGTCGATCTTGAGAGTGCCCGCAAGGTTCGGGACCAGATTATCGCAAAGTATGAAGCCAGGGCACCAAAAGCCACAAACTTGCTGGACGAAGCTTTTGACGATATCACTGCTGTTCTGGCGTTGCCTCTCAGATATCGGAAGCGGCTTCGTACCACCAATGGAGTAGAGAGACTTAATGAGGAAATCCGACGCCGGGAACGGGTTATCCGGATCTTCCCCAATGAGGCATCTGTTATCCGGCTCATGGGAGCTCTTTTAATGGAGCAGGATGAAAAATGGCAGACAGGCCGTAAATACTTTGATATGGAGCTATATTACCATACTGTCCGGGATAATGACTCAGAAGACGACACTGCTGCTTAAATTGCTTGCCCTGTATAGCCGCATTTATTCCACGGTCTGTTGACAACGAGCCTCCCATGGCATGTTGATGGGCATCAAGGCCATCACTCCACAATGATAGGCAGGCCTTACGCTGGTGTAGTGATGCCCGGCCAACCAGCCTAACATGCCATGTACTCATTGTCAACAGCTTTCGCGGCATAAACGCTTAGACTATTGTTTGATTAGCTACTGCTTTGATGACCGAGGTATTTTACACACAAATTTGGACTTGACTATTCCCCATCCACAATTGTGTTCTCTTATGATGATGAGTATGGTACCTATCGGTGGGATGAATACTGGTATAATGGCGGCGTGCCTGGATGGATAGAAAGAATGATTCTCGAGAGGAAAGCAACAGGTGTAACGCTTAAAATCAACGAAGATGATGATTATCTGACTGTAAACATCAATAAAAATGGTATTGTTGATGTGAACGAGATGGGTGTGATTTTTCACAAGATTGATTGCTCAGAGGATGAATATATTAATCGGTATCTTCTTTGCGGCAAATATCAGGATGAAGATGGCAACATTTATACATTCACTGAAAACTGCACCGCTGTATGGCCGGACAGAACATTCAGATACAGTTTCAGACTGTGCATGTTTTCGGATATGAATATGATACCCGTTGAAGATGGACCTGAAGAGAATTATGCATTTGAACACATTGATGACAAGCTTTATTTTTATCATTCATATGCGGACGTTATGGATTTCGTTGCAGAAGATGAACCTTTTCTTGTACTGGAGAAATATGAGGATTGATGCTTGAACGAAAAGTTCGGGTTGCTGAGGAAAACGGCAGTGTTGTTGGGGTTTATTGCCGGGGAAATTTGTGGCGGACGAAAGGGTGTTCATCATGGGGAAAGCCGTCACAGTTCTTGAATGTGAGCTGCGTGATTAATGTGAAAGGTTTGAAAGAGTTATGAACGGCGAACTATACCAGATCTGTTGTCTTGCTTTAGCGGCAAAGAAGGCCCTTAAAGAGGGGAGCACTATTTCTTATGTTCCCGACAAATACATAAAAAGAATAGAGTTTCAGTTCCTGCCGGAAAAGAAACTGTTCCATGAGTCGGCGCCTAAAGCGGATAACGTAGGAAGCTGGTTTGAGCAATGCCTCAAAAGAGGATTGCAGGATGTCATGCTGTATGTTCCTGTTTCGGTAAAAGATCGTAATCTCTTAGGCTTTTCCAACATGTCACGAAGCTTGCTGGTCTGTTTTTTCAAAAACAGATCGCCAGGCTGCTTTACTCCCAGATGGGAATTTGATTCAGCCCAAAAAGTATGGCACGTGCTCTATACGGAATATGAATGGAAAGACCTACCGAAAGACAAACCGCGCTTTACGGATAATTCAAATGATTTTAAAGCTGTTTTGACCGAAATAGAAAAGCTTGCCCGGATGATTGCGTGTGATGGTTTTGCCGGGATATTTCAAAAAGCTTTTTCTGTTTTGGAAGGCGATCGGGATACGATAAAGAATCCCGTCTTGCCGCAAATCCCGGAGAAAAACAGGCGACTTTTTGAGGCTGCATGCATTGCGGATGTTTTTGGCGGAATGGGTTCCTGAAATGACAGCCCGCCCTATATGGCACACGAAAAAGGCTTGGATAATGAATATGAGAGATTATCAGGTGAACTTTTGACACAAATCCGCCTGGCCATACTGTATGCGGTTAATGAGTGGTAATAGGTACTGCAGTACATTATAAATAAGTATTTGGAAGGTACATAAATGAAAACGCTGAAAGAATCCAGATGGGCAGAAGTCATCATCTCACTTCAAAACAGTGATGGAAGCTGGGGTTTTTTTCATTCCCTGAGCTGTAATTTCAAGTGTTCATCAATAACAACCGAACAGGCATTAAGACGCCTTCAGATCCTGGGATTTACCATGGATGACGAGCCCATCCAAAAAGCCGTATCCTATATGCACAGCTGCCTTGCAGGAGAGAGGCAAATACCTGACAGAAGGGAAAAGCTGCATGATTGGGACCTCTTTACTTCATTGATGCTTTCAACATGGATTCGTCGATTCACATCAGATGATCCCTTGGCAAACCGCACAGCGGAGCGATGGGCTGAGGTTATAAGCAATGCGTTTTCAGACGGCACATATCACCACGACCGTTACGTCAAGGCTTATAAACAGGTATTCAAAAAAGCGCCCCGAGGGGGAAGATTTGTCGACTTTGTTTCCTTTTACACCGTTTCATTGCTCGCCGATTTCCTCGAAGCACCTTTGGAAGAGGCATTGTTCGATTACATCCTCAGCCATGATACAGGAATCTATTACATCTATGAACATTGCTTGCTGAACACGCCGGAGGTATTCAAATCGAAGCAGGCCAGCAGGTTTATCGGAGCTATTGAGCTTCTTTCGGAATACAAAAACCCCAGATGCAAGGCAAAGCTGAAGTATGTTGCAGATTGGCTTCTTCGCAACAGTGAACCGGATGGCACATGGGATATGGGCTCCGCTTCGAAGGATGGCATGTATTTTCCATTGTCTGATTCATGGCGGCTTGAGGAGACGAGGAAAAAAGACTGTACCTACAGGATATCCAGGCTGTTTGAGCGCCTGGGTGCTGAGCAATACGGCATTCAATCCTGATGCAGGGATGGTATAATATAGCATAAGTTTACTATCGTTTTACCAGCTTCACCGGCGAGCAGGGAGGCCTGTTATGGATCAGAACGTTATCGCGATTATATGGGATTTTGATAAAACCTTGATAGATGGCTATATGCAAAAGCCCATTTTTGAAGCATACCATGTTGATGAAAACGCATTTTGGCAGGAAGTCAACAGCCTGCCAATGGAATACAGAAAACAAGGGATTCGGGTAAATAGAGATACGATATACCTGAACCATTTCATAACCTGTGTTCAGCAGGGGATTTTTCCCGGGCTGAATAATGCCAGGCTGCGCGAGTTCGGAAGCCGGTTGAATTTTTATCCCGGTGTTCCTGAGATTTTCAGAGAACTGGAAGAAGCCGTCTCAAAAAATGAAAAGTATAAGCCCTTCAATATTGCTGTGGAGCATTATATTGTCAGCACAGGCCTGGCAGAGGTTATAAGAGGTTCCATCGTAAATGATTATGTTAGGGGAATATGGGGTTGTGAATTTATTGAGAAGCCCATTAAATCAGCTTTGGAAATACGGGAATATGAAAAAGATGCAGAGCCCTGCGAAAGCGTCATTTCGCAGATAGCTTATGCCATTGACAACACATCCAAGACGCGTGCAATATTTGAGATCAATAAAGGCTCAAACCTTTTTGAAGAAATCGACGTGAATTCCAGGATTGCGCCGGAAAACAGGAGAGTGCCCTTTGAGAACATGATCTATATCGCTGACGGGCCAAGCGATGTACCCGCCTTCTCAGTGATAAAATCAAACGGCGGCAAAACTTTTGCGGTATACCCCAAAGGGGACCAGGAAGCTTTCAAACAGGTTAACCAGCTCATTGCCGATGGAAGAATCGATATGTTGGGAGAAGCGGATTATTCCAAAGATACCACAACCTATCTGTGGCTGAAGAACCAGGTGTTATGCATCGCTGACCGCATCTATGAGAAAAAAAGGGAGCAAATATCAAAAAGCGCTTCCAAAGCGCCAAGGCATCTTTAAAGCAAAAAAAATAGGGCATGAGGTTGATTCAGGAGCCGTTTTGGATTAATACAGAACGCCTTTGTGAACGCACTGATTCAGTTCATGGCAAAATTTCTTGCAAATAAATAGGATGGAGGAAGTAATATGTGGTCAAAGGAAGAGTTTTATCGAGAAGTTGTACTTGTCAACAGGGAGCTCCTGAAGGATCCTGAAAACCTCAAATGCACTTGTCCCAAAGTAAAATGCGAGTGGCATGGCAAATGCCGGGAATGTGTGGCCTTGCACAGATATTACAAGGATCATGTGCCGAACTGCTTCCAGCAGTTTATTAACGACAAAATTAAGGCTATTGCCCAGATCGGCGAACTGAATGTGGTTGAAAAGGAAAAAACACCGCCCGAGTATTGGGATTATGTGCGTGAGCAAGACAAGAAAGGTAATGAATAAGACGGATTAAGGATGCCTTTTGAAAACATTCCAGAGAAACCGCAACCATCTGAGGCTGAAGAATCAGGTGAGGAGGATACGGTATGGAAAAAGAGGCATTGAGGGAGCAAATCCGGGCATTTATAGGGATAAAACCAGAATGGGATGTACCGGATTTCTGCGTGATGGATGAACAGGCGTGTGATGGGTATACAAGGCTTTTAATCTGCTACCCGGGCAGCGAGGATGATGATATCCCGGCGTATTTGCTGGTGCCGGAAGGAGAAGGTCCGTTCCCGGCAGTCTTGGTCCATCATCAGCATAATGGGGAAAGGCATTTGGGCAAAAGCGAGGTTTGCGGCCTTGCGGGCAATCCTCTTCAGGCCTTTGGAGTGGAATTGGTTAAAAGAGGCTTTATGGTGCTAGCCCCGGACTCCATATGTTTTGAAGACAGAAGGCCGCATATGAAAGGCATCGTTCCGGACGAAAAAAATGACTTTATGTACCATTTCAATGAAATGTGCTACCGTATCGTAAAGGGAAGCTCATTGATGAAAAAAGTCATAGATGATGCCAATATTGGGTTTAGCCTGTTAAAACAACATCCGAAGGCTGACAAACACCGGATCGGGGTTTTGGGCCATTCATACGGCGGAAATACGGTTCTTTTCCAGATGGCCTTGAACGAGGAAATCGCTTTTGGTTGTTCAAGCGGAGCTGCCTGTACATATAAGCGAAAAATGCAAGCAGGAACCGGAATAGAGATGGCGGAGGTCATTCCAGGCTTTTATCAGAAGTATGACATTACGGATTTGGTTAAATGCATGGCGCCACGTCCGATCTTGTTGGTTTCGGCAACAGAGGATAAGTATTCATCAGATGCGGATGAAATTGTATCGGAGGCCAGGCCGGTATTTGATCAGTATCATGCTGCAGATAAACTGGTTCACCTGAGATACCAGGGAGGGCATGCATTAACTGAAGAAAGATTTAAGCATATCCTTGATTGGCTCGCAGAAACCGCCAGTCGCATCTCTTAGAGGGGGTAAAATGATGTGCCATATACGCGCCGCCAGAAAACACGATGTGGATGAGCTGAACAGAATAGCCTGCGAATCTGAAGCCTATTGGGGCTATGATGAAAAGTTCATGGAAAGATTTAAAGAGGTTTACAGGATTACGGAAGATTTTATCTGTTCCAATCCAACTTTTATCCTGGTTGAGGGAAGCCATGTCATTGGCTTTTATGCGCTGATTGAGACCCATGAGGGGACAGAGCTCGAGTACTTTTATATTGATCCTCGTTTTATTGGAAAAGGCTACGGTAAGAAAATGTGGGAACGTTTAATCGATTACTGCCGGGAGGCTGGTGTTAAATCATTTTCACTTGTGACAAGCCCACAGGCCAAAGGGTTTTATGAGCGAATGGGTGCCGTAGTGGTCGGTGAGGTAGAATCGCTGTTGAGGGAAGGCCGCAGAATACCAAGATTAAGATATGAAATAACATAATGCATGCAGGTTTTTTATACCAATCATTAGGTAAAGAAAGAGAACTGGGTAGCCCTTATGGATACTTCGGATGCTTTGGCATTGGCTGCTGCAATCCTGAGCGTTGTTACAGCTGCACTTAATGCGGCATCTTTTATAGCATATGGCAGAAAGAGTATGGGAATAAGGATTAGACGATATCATGGAGCAAATCAAGAATGAGTATAAAGCAATTTCTGGTTTATAAAATGCTTAAAAGATGGGAAAAGAGAGATTTAAAAACTCTGGCAAAGCAAGAAATCCCTGATGGCATAAAGGAATTTTCTGATATTCCATATGTCGACGATGGGCACAGAGGACATCTTTTGGATATCTATTATCCTGAAAATGCTGCCGGTAAATTGCCGTTAATCATCGATATCCATGGCGGAGGATTTCTCTATGGATACAAAGAATCACGCTGAGCGTCATAAAGAATTTTTGTGTCAAATGCAATAAATGTATTGATAACTGCATCAGAAAGTGCTGGGTTACATCAGACGGGTATCCGAAGCATGATGGGGAGAATTGCGAGTTTTGCTTTAAATGCGTGCATCATTGCCCGAAAGAAGCTATAATATTATCCAATAAAATCAGGAAACGGCCTAAGCTCAATGAAAGTTTTTACAGGGGCCTGAAAGACGGCATACTGCAGCAGATGCGCGATACGCATTGAGAAATGAGGCTAAAAGATGTCCAGCCTGGAATTGGTTTTGGCAAACATAGCATTAAAAGAGGCATACCTGGCGTTTATTGCGGAATGTCGTGACGACATCATTGCGACGAACTTTGACGCTGTGATTCCGCTTTCTGATACTCATACCGTTGAAGCAGACATTGAAAAACTGACGGATTTTCATCTTGGGAAAGGGCTTCCGGACAACTGGGTTCCTGGCAGCACTTACTGGTTGATTGAGGACAAGAACAGGATTATCGGCACGGTCAACATTCGGCACTGGTTGAATGAAGCCCTGATGTTCAGAGGAGGGCACATTTCCTACTATATACGGCCTTCTGAAAGAGGAAAGGGTTATGGAACCCGCATGCTGACCCTGGCATTGGAACGCTGCAGGGAAATGGGGCTGGAAAAGGTACTGATAACCTGCAAAAAGGATAATTCTCCTTCAGCAAAGATTATCCAAAAGCATGGCGGCGTGTTGGCTTCGGAAGGCGTGGATGGCCCGGATATCATACAAAGGTATTGGATTCAATTATAAGAAGGAGGATGGCGTTGCAGAAAAACCGTCTAGCGCCTGTCCTTTTGATAAGTTTATTAGTCATGATTGATCAGGCCGTTAAGATCATCATTTCCAGATGGTTTTTTGATCGGTGCTTTGGTCTTGTTGGAGATATGCTTCAATTTTCTCCCGTGCATAATACTGCCCTGTCCTGGGTGAACTCATCACTGAACCTGGGGATTGGCTTTATCCCGCATTTATTGCTCAACGCTTTTCTCGTGGTGATTGTGGTTCTGATCTATCAATATTGCAAAGGCAAATACGCTGTGGGCAAGGGCGCTGATGCCATATTCATCTTTTTTATCGCCGGTGCGCTTTGCTCACTGATTGACAAGATCTTCTGGCCCGGCAGTCTGGATTATATTTATCTGAAAGGCTTTTTCACTTTTGATCTGAAAGATGTTTATCTCACAACGTGCGAAGTATTACTGGTTGTTTTGGCTATAAAGTATCGGGAGGCATGGCATCAGGAAAAACTCAGGCAGGAAGCCAGGGATTTTGCCAGATATGTTTATACGAACGTATGCCGTGAAAAAGTACAAAAGATTCCTGGGCAGGGACATGAGTATGAATGAATGGAGTGAGGGCATGAAAGCTTGTGACATTCGAAGGAGTAGCAGGGAATGATGGTCAGGAAGGCTTCAATTGAGGATGTAATCCGCATTGCGGAAATCCATGTTACGGGATGGCGTTTTGCCTATCGGCAGATTATATCGGATGAATTTCTTTTTAAGGATATGCTCGTTCCCAAAAGGATTGACGCGTTTACCAGGGCCATGGAGGAACGTAAGGATGATATCTACGTATTCGAGGAAAACCACATCGTAAAAGCGTTTATGATCATTGGCCCGTGCAGGGATTCCGATAAGCCTTCATCTTTTGAGTTATGGGGGCTGTATGTGGATCCGTTCATGGTCAGGCAGGGCATAGGCTCCAGGCTGATGCAGTATTGTGAGCAAAGGGCACTGGAAGCTGGGTATAAAGAAGTTGTCCTGTGGGTGTTGGAAAACAACGCCATCGGCAGGAGCTTTTACGAAAAAATGGGCTATGTCTTCGATGGAACCAGGAAGTATCTTAATAAGTTTGGTGTATACGAGATCCGGTATCAGAAACTGTTAAGGTAAAATAAAGAGAAGGATCGGATGGTTGGAATGTATGAAGGTTGAGTACACGCACACGATTTCCGTGGAGGATTACAGCAAACTGCGGAAATCAGCCGGCTGGAGCCACAAGCTTTTTGGTTTTGATGAGAGGCCCAATGAGGAATTGGGAGCGGGCATGACGCAAAGGGGTTGCTTGAAGTAGAAGTCAGAATCAATATAAAACGGGGTGATTCCTTGGCCATGGGATGTTTTACAGAGCGCAGTGATATCGATTTCCTGGTCGTTGTCAAAGATCCCCTGGACAATCCAACCAAACGGGCCCTGGCGGATGAGTTGCTGCAGTTTCAGGGATTGCCTGAAAAAGGCATCGAGATGAGCGTGATCCTGCAGCGGTATGCACAGAGTTTTCAGTACCCTACGCCATATGAACTCCATTATTCCGAAATGCTCAGGGAGAACTATATCCGCGACAAAGACTATATTTGCTGCGGTGATGGCGATAAGGATTTGGCGGCCCATATGACCGTCATCAGGCATCGGGGGATATGTCTGTATGGCAGGCAAATTAAAGAAGTTTTTGCCGATATCCCTAAAGGATGCTATATTGATTCGATTATCACTGATATCGGGGATGCAAGGGAGGGGATTTTGAAGAGTCCAGTTTATTACACGCTCAATCTTTGCCGCGTTTTATGCTACCTGAAGCATAACAGGGTGCTGTCAAAACTGGAGGGCGGCCTTTGGGGGATTGAGCAATTGCCAGAAAAGTTCCGACCTTTATTGGAAAACGCTGTTGGTGCCTACCGGGATCAACAGCACATTGCGGAATGGAATCATGATGAACTGAGCGATTTTGCCCAGTTTATGATGAAGGAAATATACAGTTTGGTTGGCTCAGGACAAGGGGGAGAATGACATGGCCACATGGAATGAATTATTTCTGGATGAAAAAACATAGCGGTTATGCCGCAGCCGGAGATCTACAAATTTGCCAGGAAGGGTTGAGGAGGTTTTTCCGGGCGAAAGGCTCAGGTTCTGTGATTTTGCTGCGGGGCCGGAAGGCATGTCCTGCTCCTGGCATCCCTTGGGTATGAGGTCTACGGAAGCGATATTTCCGAAAATGGCATTGCAATCACCCAAAGAAAGCTGGCAGAAAATCATTTGAAGGCCCGGTTGGAGGTTGCGGACATGACCGAAAACCCTTTCGGTGAGATGAAGTTTCATGGCGTCTTTTCCAGGGATGCCCTGCACCATAACACATTAGACAATATTAAGAAGGCTGTTGGCATCATCCATGACCGGCTGGAAAGCAACAGACTCTTTCTTGTAAATTTGATGTCAATCAAATCCGGCAGCTATGGCAAAGGCACTTAGATAGAACCGGGCACTTTCATCAACGACAGCGGTCTGGAAGCCGGCGTACCCCACCATTACTTTGACGAGGCAGGCATAAGGGAGTTGTTCGCGGGCTGGAAGTTCCTGATTCTCTCTGAACAGGTGAACACCTATATCGAAACCGAGGCTGAGTTTATAAGACCAATCCGTTCCCCTATACCAAGTGGAACATCGTTGTGCAAAAGGTTTAAGCTATGAGCCGGACGCTGATTTTACCATGCAACGGCTTTCGCCATGCGATTCGACAAAAGTGGTACGGTAACGTATTTTGGCATGGCCTTGTGAAGAGAATCGCGAGGGAGGATTATAATGCCGTGGTGTCCAAAGTGCAAAGCAGCGTATGAGAAGGGATACAAGACTTGTGATGTTTGCGGTTCTGAACTTGTAGAGATAGAAGAAAAGGCTTTAGACTACGCAGCGTATCTTACAACGGCTGCAGATTCAATAGAGGCCGATCTTTTGGAATCCATGCTACGGGAATATCATATCCCCGTCATGAGAAAGTACCGGGGAAGCGGTGCATACCTGAATATCATCATGGGGAACACCTTCCTGGGAATTGATCTTTATGTGCCTGCGTCATCGCTTGAGGATGCCCGGAATTTAATCAGCCCTGGTTTGCAGGAAGAAAATGACGAAAATATGTGCGAAGTTCCTGAGCCTTCAGAAGATGCCGGCAATGCTGAAATAGTTGTAGATGAGAAAAACGAGTTGCCTGAGGATGAGAAACTGAGGGATGAAGAAACAGGTATACTGAAAAAAGGTGATGTACAATGAAGCTTCGTATAAACTCCTTGTATGTCTGTGTAAAAAATATGAACAGGGCCATTCGTTTTTATGAAAAGTTCTTTGAACAGCCTGTTTCGATAAGGGATGATGTATTCAGTATCTTTATTGTTCATGGGTTCCGTTATTGCTTGTTTAATAACCAGGCTGTCAATGATCCTGTTACCTGGGGTGATAATTGTCTGCCAAGCATTGAGGTAGATGATATTCATGAAGCTTACAACAAGGTTAAAGAACTGGGTTGTCCAATTGTCTTTGAGTTGACGAGAATTGGGGACAATATGGTTTTTGAGTTTACTGATTCCGAGGGAAACGATATTGAAGTTTATGCAAAGGCGTCAGGGGGATGAGCATATGAACCGATTGGTCGGGAAAATCGGAGCCCTGGTTACGGGTCTTGCCGTGTTGGCTTTTGCCGTATCCATGATTGTCGCTCTGTTTTATCCGTCGATATTTGCCAGCTGTTTTTCCAGCATCTTTATTGCTATCGGCTTTGTTCTCTTTATGTGTGCCATATATGCATTGAACAGCAATGAAGAGTACAGAGCGGCAGGTATGGCAGGCATTATTTTCGCGGCAATTTATGCCACCATCATCTTCCTGGTATATTATGCCGAATGCACGACAGTCAGGCTGAACGGCACCTTAAGTACCGAGGCATTGTCCATTATCAGCTTTGGCTATACAGGCAGCCTGTTTTTCAACTATGATCTTCTGGGCTATGCTTTCATGAGCCTTTCAACCTTTCTGGTTTCGTTTGCTGTACGTCCACAAAGCAAAAGCGACACGATTTTCAAATGGCTGCTCAGGATACACGGGGTGTTCTTTTTCTCATGCCTGATTGTGCCGTTGTTCCCCATCTTTACACGGGGTACCGACAGCATGATCGGTACGGTTGTGCTGGAGATATGGTGCGCTTATTTCCTGCCTGTGTGCATGCTTGGGTATAAATACTTCCGCCATCATGAGAACGGCAGATGATAACTGCGGGTTGCGGTGGTATTGTGGTAAATTGGAAAGTCTGGGTTCATTTAAGCAATCATGATGTATACTTGTATCAGACTGAAAGAAAGGCGCATGGAAAGCGGAGCAAAGTATCTTGGATAATACCCTGGACAACAATATGTGGCTAATACCTGGAAAGAATACTATAGGGAGGTGTTAGCATGGACAAGGTACATCAAAACAGGATCAATATCATAGGTTCAGGTGAATGCGGTTCTGCGACGGCTGCCAATATGGACAGGGACGCAGTTTATCAGGCCAACCGATCTTTTTGGAATACCGCAGGTACTGATTTTCTTGGCGTTATTTCGCTGCCCCATTATGGCGCGTTTGTTACTGAAGAAAAGTGCAAACTTCTCGGCGATGTTTCAGGGAAAAAGGTATTGGAAATAGGCTGCGGGACCGGCCAATCCCTCCAATATATGGGTGAACGCAAGGCTTCGGAATTATGGGCTCTTGACATTTCGGAGGAACAGCTTGAGAAAGCGGCACGCCATCTGAAAGCCTGCGGGTTGTCGGCAAGGCTCATCTGTGCGCCCATGGAAGAAGAATGCGGTATTCCGAAGGATTATTTCGACATTGTTTACTCAGTCTATGCCATAGGCTGGACCACCGATCTGGAGGGTACCTTCAGACGGATTGCTTCTTATCTCAAGAAGGACGGTATTTTTGTTTTCAGCTGGTCCCATCCCATCCATAAATGTGTTGCGGCAGAAAACGGTATGTATGTTTTCAAAAAAAGCTATTTTGATGAATCCTGGTATTCGGTATCCTTGGACGAAGGCACGTTCATGATGTCCGATCGGATGCTCTCTACCTATATCAACGCACTGGCCAAAACCGGGTTCATCATTGAGCGGATGGTGGAAGAATCCGATGATGAATGCCTGAAAACGCATGCTGACAGCGCTTTTTCAGAAAAAGCAAGCATGTTGCCTGTGACCTTTGTGATCAGGGCCAGGAAATTATGAATGAATCAGCTTATTATAAAACATGGATTGGCTCATTTGGATATGGAGAAACCAGGATGTGCATGCAAAATGCACTGTATTGTATACGATGCTAACCGCAGGTGAAAATGAGATGGCAAAAAAAACACTGACCATCGAACAGAAAAAGGCGGATATTGACTTATACATAATCATTGCCATAACGGTTCTGGTGCTGATGATCTATATGGCTTTTCAGGCCCCGATCAGCGCCTTCGCAAAGAACCCGGAAGTTCATGTTCTGATCCGTACCCTGGTCATGGCCGGTTTTGAATTTGGCGTGGCCGGCCTGGGCATGACAACCGTTATGCTGTTACGGAAGGAAGGCTTCAGAAGTTATGGACTTAAAAAGGAAGGCGCACTCAAAGCCATTGTTTTCTCATTGTTGATGGGTATTCCTCATATCCTGTTTCTTATCCTTACGGGCTCCTTCAAAGGATACCTGCCCTTCCAGGCGGTATGGATGACGCGGGATGTCCTGGCCGGAGGCTTTCCGGTCAATGTGATCGGCATGATAATCATCGCAGTTGTATGGGGTTTCTTCGAAGGATTCAATTATGCGGTCATCAGCGATAAAATCAACATGCGGTATCCGAGCAGGAACCGATGGCTGAACTGGGGTGCAATCGTTTGCGCCGTAGCGTGCATACTGATTCACGGCGCCATAGGTGTCACGCCGGAAAACATTATTGAAACGGCAACGATTTTTATGCTCATCTATGGTATGCTTATGGTGAAAGCGTTCACGGGCAATGCATGGGGAATTGTCGTGCTTTTTGTTTTCCTGTGGAATGCTTTCTGATACCAGCCATACCCTAGATGTGAATCGGAACATAAACAGAAAGGTTTCGTTGTACGAAAAGAGCCATATGCGTTCAGAAGAAAGTGAAAAAGCGTTTTTTGATAACCTTTTGCTGGTTGACCATGATTTATCCCTGACATTCGCCGGAAAAGAAGGGGTGTCTCCGCCTGATACGGATGTTGTGGCCTACCATTTTACCATGAACCATGCATGTACCGGGGAAAAAATGGGCCGAATCAATATAAAGGCCGGGTATACGGAAAACATCATCCGTTACAGGGGCAACATCGGGTATACCGTATATGAAAAATACCGCGGGAACCATTACTCCAGCCGGAGCTGCAGGCTGTTGGTTCCTGTATTGAGATATCTTGGGATGAATCCTGTCTATATTACCTGTGATACGGATAATGTGGCTTCCAGGAAGAACATTGAGGCATTGGGTGCAGAATTTCTAGGTATCGAAAGGATTACGGAATCCTCGCCGTACTGTCCCTATTACCCGGAAAAAGCCAGAGTAAAGCTGAGGTACAGGTGGGAAGTCGGCAACAAAGAACAGGATGATAAACGGGAGGTACAAGATGGTTTTTCCGAAAATGATATTGTTTGATTACGGGCACACCCTGCTCCATGAGCCGGGTTTCAGCACCTTGCGCGGTGAAGAGGCGCTTTACCGGTATATTACCGTAAACAGGAACAACCTTTCTCCCGGAGAAATCCATGCGTTTTCATCCAAGCTTTATGAAGAAGCCCGCGCCGCAAGGGATATGGGCTTTGAACTTTCGGAATGGCAATTGAGGAAGATGCTCAATGAATATCTCGGGATAGAGCTGTCCATATCCATGGAAGAAGCCGAAAGGATCTTCTGGGAGCATACTTCCTATGGCGATGTTATGCCGCAGGCCGATATCATGCTGGATTACATCAACGCGCAGGGCATTCGCAGCGCGGTCATCAGCAATATCAGCTTCTCCGGCAAGGTTCTGACAGAACGCATCAACCGCCTTCTTCCAAACAACAGGTTCGAATTCGTCATCGCTTCCAGCGATTATGGGTTCCGAAAACCCAACCCCTTGCTTTTTGAACTGGCGCTCCGCAGAGCCGGACTTGATGCGTCCGAGGTGTGGTTTTGCGGTGATAATGTGGTTGCTGATATCGAGGGTGCGGCAGGCGCAGGCATCTTTCCCGTCTGGTATGAGGATCTGACCCTTGAGAACCCCTGGACCAGGAAATACAAGGGGCTTCGCCCGACCTGCGAGCATTTGCATATCCATGAATGGCGCGAGCTGATCGAAATATTGGAAAGGTTAAAGCAATAAATCGGCAATCGCACAAGCGGTGTGATGCATCTACGCATGTCCAAAGGTATATACAAGAAACAGCAGGACGTTACGCCCTGCTGTTTAGAAGACTGGTTTGGGTTTGAATATTACTGATTCTGGTTGGTTACGTCTACCTGTGGATACTGGTTACCGGTGTAGGACTGGAATACCTTCTTAACAATATTACCACCAATGGTACCAGCCTGACGGGCTGTGATGTCGCCGTTGTAGCCCTGCTTCAGGTTAATACCGAGCTGGTTGGCAATCTCATACTTCATGTTCTGGAACTGAGTTCTGCTCTTGCTGTTAGTAGCCATTGTTTCACCTCCTCACCACTTATTATTGTTGGAATGGATGAAACTATGAGTAGAACGTTTTGGATATTTTCCAAAAATGCTCATTCGGTTTTTAGCCCACATAAAGGTTTCAACGCACAGCCATAATTTATGCCGGCAAATATACGGAAACGTTTCTCCGGATTGATTCGGCAAGAAATCAAAAAGCGCAGGCGACGGCAACCTGTGAAAGGAATATTCCGATTGATTGATCTCAAGCGCAACCATATAACGGATGCGCTTTTTTTATTCCAGGCATAACATCATCCTTTTGAGAGATATTAATGGTGTTCGGGATTCGATGCGAGAAAATTTTGACGGAGACAGGTGAGCCAGATGAGAAAGGATAAAATGCGCCATTATAAATTCCTGCTGGATCAGCACCGGGAAAACCGGGAAGAAATCATCGAAGACATGGAAGGATTACGCATGGGGGAGTATGACAGTTTCCACCTGGACGAACTGTCGGGCTATGACAACCATCCGGCCGAAATTGCGTCGGAGCTTTTTGATATAGAACATTACATGGCCTTGAAAAAACTTCAGATGGAAGAGGTGAAAAACATCGAACGCGCCGAAAGGAAAATAGAAGAAGGAACCTATGGCCTTTGTGAAAACTGCGGCAAGGAAATCGACAGAAGGCGGCTGGAATTGCTTCCGCAGGCACGCCTTTGCATCGACTGCGCCAGGAAAGAAGATGAAGAGATCATCAGCACCAAGGAACAGACCATGAAGCGAAGACCTGCTGAAGAACAGGTGCTCGACGCTGCCGAAATGAACCGGGACGGCGTGCGGAACGAGGCGCTGGATGATCTCATGCACTATGGCTCATCTACGGATATTGAATAACGTCCATTCTTTTTCAATGTCATTTTGCCGTACTTGAGCTTCATGTAGACATCCAGGCAAACGGGCAGGTATTTGATGTCCTGGTTGTTTTCGATGGCCACCTGATCCCCCTCGAATACGGGAACGCCGTTGACCAGGCGCAGGTTCATGGTGGCCTTTTTCGGTTTATCACTGACACGGCAAATGGCTCGTGTTGTGACTTCCTCCACATCCTGTGCCAAAGCGAACAGGTGAGTGCTGCCTTCAAAGGGATTGCCAAAGGCATCCACTTTCAGGCCGAAACAGATGACAGGGATGTTGAAATCGGTCACAAAACGTGCCAGATCCCATACATTATCACGGCTTAAGAACTGCGCTTCGTCAATAAGGACGATGCTCGGCGAGGCAGACTGCCCGGCTTCGACCGAAAGCCGGTTATACAGCCAGTCCTTATGGGGAAGAACGAGAAAATCGCATTTTCTCCTGATTTCGCCGTTTTCAAGCCGGCTGACAATATAATCGCCTTCCTTGGTATCGATATGGGGTTTCAGGCAGAGGATCTTCCTGCCGTTATTCTTCTCATAATCGTAGGCTATCTGAAGGAGCTGGGTGGATTTGCCGGCGTTCATCACCGCGTATCTGAAATAGAGCTTAGCCATGGTTTTTCTCCCGATCCTGATTGATGGCCGTATTACGGCTTTTATGACATACAATGAATTTCGACAATTTTATTATATGAGAACCCTGTGTGATATTCAATCATCCAATCAATGCATCCTGCGCATATTTACCTTGAATTGCCCGAAAAGCTGAAGTAAGCTATAATTGCCTTATCGTTAAAATTTATGGACGACGGGAGGAGTCGTTATGAAATTCAGGATTGTACATGCCAACATTAATGTCACGGACATCAATCGTTCTGTAGACTTTTACCAGAAGGCGCTGGGGCTTCATGAAGTCAGGCGTAAGGAGGCTGAAGACGGCAGCTTCATCCTTGTTTTCCTGGCTGATGATACCAACACCTTCCAGATCGAACTGACCTGGCTCAGGGATAAGGAAGGTCCCTATGACCTGGGCGATAACGAATCCCACATTGCCTTTGTTACCGATGATTTTGAAAAGGCGCATGCGCTTCACCAGGAGATGGGCTGCATATGCTATGAGAATGAAGCCATGGGAATCTACTTCATCGAGGATCCGGATGGGTACTGGCTGGAAATCATCCCCGAAAAACACTGATGACCCAATCGTCATCGACGAAATCATACGCTCAAAACGAAGAACCGTCCAGTTAAGCATATCTCCGGATGGCAGGCTCATCGTACGGGCGCCATACAGGATGTCCCTGAAATGGATTCATCAGTTCGTTGAGGACAACAGGGCGTGGATCGAGAAGCACAGGAAACGGGCGCTTGAGAGAAGGAAGATTGCCTTGCCAAGCGTATTCCGGGAAGGAGAATGCATCTATTTCCTGGGAAAAACGTATGAATTGCGGAGCTGGGATGGGGATGGCTTTCACCTCGGTAACGGCATGATGCTGTTTCCAAAAAAGCTTATGGGTGAATCCCTGACCTGCCTGGAGGGCTGGTACAGGAAAAGGGCGCGGGAATATATCTCAGAGCGGCTGAAGGCATATTCTGCCCGAACGGGAATCGGTTACCGGGCCTTCAGGATAACCTCGGCGCGCAGGCGATGGGGCTCCTGCAGTTCGAAGGACTCGCTGAACTTCACCTGGCGGTTGATTCGCGCCGCTCCGGAGGCTGTCGATTATGTGATCGTCCATGAGCTTTGTCATGTGGTTCACAAGAACCATTCGAAAAACTTTTGGTTGCTTGTGGAAAGCATAATGCCCGATTATCGGGTTCAAAGGCAATGGCTGAAGGAGAACCAGTTCCTGCTGGATGGGTAACTTCGCGTATAAAGGATGAAAAGAAAGCGCTGATGCGTATTTACGCCCGGCGCTTTACTTTTTTCTGAAATTCGCGTATAATTATGACCAAGTAATAATATCTTATCATATAAGTATGGTAATAATTTTATGGCGAAGTGGGGGAGCGCTATGAAAAACTATGTGACCGAATACACCCAGAATGGCAGGCGCATTATCAGGGGCGTGGGTCATTACCAGCCCAAACCGGTCAGCGACCTGAAGCAACTGGTAAAGAACTGCGCCAGGGAATACGGAAACAGGACAGGTTTCAAGTTCAAGAATACACAAGGCAAAATCGTGGAAAAAACCTATGTTGAGTTGGATCAGGAGATCGACAGGCTGGGAACCGCCCTGATTGCCAGAGGATTCAAAGGCAAACGCCTTGCCATCATCAGCGAAAACCGCTATGAATGGGGGCTCTGCTACTTTGCCATCATCAACGGCACTGGGATTGGTGTACCGCTGGATAAATACCTGCCGAAGGAAGAGATCGAGAACCTGGTAAAGCGCGGCAAGGTGGAAGCAATTTTCTACAGCCGGACTTACCACGACATGATGCGCGAGATTGCTGCAGCCAATGACCAGTTGAAACTGTACATCTGCATGGATGATATCGCATCCGATGAGACTGATGCCCGTTTTACAACCCTGCCCAGGCTGCTTGAGGAAGGACAACTCCTGCTGGCCCAGGGGAACCGTTCCTTTGTCGATGCCGAGATAGACCGAAACGCCATGTCCATCCTGCTATTCACATCAGGAACCACCAGCATGTCCAAGGGGGTTATGCTTTCCCATGCCAATATCGCGGCAAATGTGACCTCCATATCGGGCGTGTTCAAGCTGTATCCGGACGATGTTCATCTGTCCTTGCTCCCGCTGCACCATACCTTCGAGAATACGGTAGGCCTGATGTTCATGATGCATATGGGCGTATGCATTGCCTATTGTCAGGGCATCAAGTATATCGCGGACAATATCAGGGAATTCGGCGTATCCGTGATGGTTGCTGTTCCCGCTATTTTTGAAGCCATCTATGCCCGTTTACAGGATGGTATCAGGAAGGCGGGAAAGGAGGGACTGGTCAAGGCCATGACAAGGGTGTCCCGTCTCCTGAGAAAGGTGGGCATTGATGTACGGCGGGTCCTGTTCCGATCCATCCTTGAAAAACTGGGCCCAAGGCTTCGCATGGTTGTTTCGGGAGCAGCGCCCATTCCCAGCGAAATCATCAGAGGCTACGAGGATCTGGGTATCACCTTCCTGCAAGGCTACGGGCTGACTGAAACCTCTCCCGTGGTTTCAACATCCACCGAGTTCGTCAATGTTCCGGGAACCATAGGCTATCCTATTACGGATGTGGAGGTGACCATCGACTCACCCGACGAAAACGGCATGGGTGAGATTCTGGTCCGGGGTGAAAATGTGATGCTGGGATACTATGAGGCGCCGGAAGAAACCGAAAGCGCATTCACGCAGGACGGATGGTTCAGAACCGGCGACCTGGGTTTTGCTGACGAAAAAGGCCTGCTCACCATTACCGGCCGCGTCAAATCCATGATCGTTTTCACCAACGGCAAGAAGGCGTTTCCCGAGGAATATGAGATGCTGCTGAACCGTATTCCGGGGGTCAGGGAATCCTTTGCCTGGGGCTACAGGGCCAAGGACGGGGATATCCAGGTCTGCGCCAAACTGGTGCTGGATGAGGAGTATTTTAAAAGCAACGGCAATCCTTCCATTGAGGCCATTGGAGAGATGATGGACGCTGAAATCCGGAAGATCAACAATACCCTTCCCAAGTACAAGATCATCCGCTACTTTGTGCTTTCCAAACAGGATTTGATCAAGACCACCACGCTGAAGATCAGGCGTTCCCACGAGCAGGAAAGGATTCAGAAGATCCTCGATGCGAAAGGTCTTGAGATGAGGAAACTGAGCAAACAGATCATTGATTAAGGATGGGCCGGGTCGAACAACAAAATAAGCATGTAAGCCATATGGCTGAGCAGCCGGAATCCTCTCTGGTTCCGGCTGTCTTTATTTCTATAGCTTGCTGCCATTCATTTGCCGGCATGGGCGAGGCCGTTGGTAAACCTGGTCCCTGAACGGTATGCTCAGTGGTCAAGGATGTATTGCGAGACTATGCCAAAATGCCCGTGAAATCGGTAAACAGGGGCAAAACATCAGCCGGGGTTTATGGGGTGGGAAGAAGAGTAAGAATTAGATATAAAATATAGTTCTGTATATAATTCTTGAATATGTTGTCATAAAATGCTAAAATATCCCCAAACTCCAGTTCTGTATCGGGGGTATTCTTCATGTTCAGCCGCGTTTCGACCTGCGGTCTCACAGGTCTGGACGGCCATCTCATAGAAGTTGAAACCGATATCTCCAATGGGATACCCGCTTTTGATATTGTCGGCCTGGCCGAAACGTCGGTGAAGGAAGCCAGGGAACGGGTGCGGGCTGCGATCAAGAACTCAGGTTTCAAATTCCCGGATCAGCGGATCACCATCAATCTGGCTCCCGCAGATATCCGGAAGGACGGCACCGACTTTGATCTGCCCATCGCCATAGGGATTCTGGTGGCGGCAAAAATCATACCGGAGGAATCGGTGAGGGGGTATTTCATCTCGGGCGAACTGGCCCTCGACGGAAGCGTCCGATCCGTGCCCGGCATGCTCTGCAAGGCGATTGCGGCAAATGAGCTTCACTACAGCAAAATGATGATCCCTGCCCAAAACCTGCCGGAGGTTTCGGTAGTCAAGGGCATTGAATATTTTCCGGTCAATTCCCTGAAAGAAGCGGTGGACCATTTTTCAGGGGAGGCAGCCATCCGCCCGGCCGAGCTTCTTGAAGTCTCCGGGAAAAGCGCAATTCCCTCGGGATTGGATTATTCGGATGTGCGCGGTCAGCGGCATGCCAAGAGGGCGCTGGAAGTAGCGGCCAGCGGCGGCCATAACGTGCTCCTTATCGGAAGTCCGGGATCCGGGAAAACCATGCTGGCCAGAAGGCTTCCCACCATCCTGCCGGATCTGTCTTTCGAGGAATCCCTGGAGATCACCAAGATATACAGCGTGGCGGGTATGCTTCCACCGCACACCTCACTGATTTCCGAACGGCCTTTCCGTGCGCCACATCATACCATGAGCGCCGCGAGCCTCGTGGGAGGGGGAAGGATTCCCAAACCGGGCGAGGTCAGCCTTGCCCATCATGGCGTACTTTTTCTGGACGAATTGCCCGAATTCGGACGTTCTACCCTGGATATCCTGCGACAGCCCATGGAGGACGGTTTTGTGTGCATTGCCCGGATTAACTCCACCATTACTTATCCGTGCCGTTTCATGCTGGTGTCTGCCGCAAACCCCTGCAAATGCGGTTATTACGGCGATCCGGTCAAACCATGCACCTGTTCACCAAGGGAGGCCGAACGGTACCTGAGCCGTTTGAGCGGCCCGTTGATGGATCGCATCGATATCCAGATACAGGTTCCAACCCTTCAGTACCGGGACCTGGAATCCAGTAAACCCGAGGAAACCTCGGCGGAAATCAGAAAGCGGGTCAACAGGGCGCGAGCCATCCAAAAGGAGCGATACCGCGATTTGAATATATTTTGCAACGCCATGCTGACCGGCGCCATGGTCCGTGAATACTGCAAGGTGGATGAGGAAGGGACAAGGGTTATGCGGTCAGCTTTCGACAAGCTGAAACTCAGCGCCAGGGCCCATGACAGGATTCTGAAGGTAGCCCGCACCATCGCCGACCTGGAAGAAAGCCCGGTTATCCGTGCGCCGCACATCGCCGAAGCCATCCAGTACAGGTCGCTGGACAGGTCGTTCATGTCCTGGAACAGTGATTAACGTAAGTTTAGCAAGGAACCCTGTCATAAATCCGAAGCTGACGGGTTTATTCCGCAAATCAGGGGTGAAGGAATTGAACAAGCATTTGCAGGCCTGGGTTCGTCTCAATCTTGCCGAGGGGATGGGCATTTCCAGGAAACTGGAACTTCTGCGCATGCTGAAAACGCCTGAAGCGATATTCGAAATGGACAGGAAGGATTGGGACGGGCTTGGGCTTAAACCGGCCCAGGCAGATTCCCTGCTCAGTGAGGACAAGCTCAGGGAAAGCGCTGAAATCATCAGGATGTCCGAAAAAAAGGGGATAAGGATCATTCCGATGGATGATGAGGAGTATCCCGAACTGCTGCGCTATATCCAGGATCCGCCGCTGGTGCTCTATGTGAAAGGCGTGATCCCGAAAGGCCTCGGTCTTGGAATTGTGGGGTCGAGAAAGGCGACCGGTTATGGCATGAACACGGCATTTCGCCTTGCGTCCGAACTGGCGGAGGAAGGCTTTATCATCGTCAGCGGAATGGCCCGTGGCATCGATACGGCTGCCCATACCGGTGCCCTGCATGCCGGCGGGCAGACCATGGCGGTCCTTGGCTGCGGTCCCGATCAGGCGTATCCCCCGGAAAACAGAGGACTTATGGACAGGATAGCCAGAAACGGGGCGGTGATTTCCGAGTATCCGCCCGGCGTAAAGCCCCAGACCTACCATTTTCCTGTCAGAAACCGGGTCATCAGCGGCATCTGCATCGGCGTCCTGGTTGTGGAAGCCGGTCAGAAAAGCGGCTCGCTGATTACGGCCCAGGCTGCGCTGGAACAGGGACGGGAGGTTTTCGCCATACCGGGAAACATCAATCATCACACCAGCATGGGCACCAACAGGCTTATCCGGGAGGGCGCCAAGCTTGTGCTCTCCATACAGGATATCCTGGAGGAGATCCCCTGGAGCCTGTCCGCACTGCCCGTGTACCGAAAAAGTTCTGCGCCGGGTACAGAACCCTTGTCCCGGGAAGAAAGTCTCATTCTGCAAACCCTGAGGGCAGAAGATCTTTACCACGATCAGATTGCCGAACGAACAGGGGTTCCGCGACATGTTCTGTTTGCCGCGCTGCTCCAGCTTGAGATCAGGGGCCTTGTCCGAAAAGACCTGACAGGCAGGTATGCCATCGTATCCGATCGGTGAATAAACCGCACTCCAGCCAAATAGAATGCAATAGAATATGCATATGACGGATGGCAGGTTTTCATGAAGGTTATATTGATCAGCAGACGGAATCTGACGGCAGTTATCGTCATTGCAGCCGCTCTGTTCTTCATCGCGGTAAACATGCTGTTTGCCAGGGATAACCTGGTCCCGGTATCGGGATCCTACAGGGAGGATATTCCCATTTACTCAGTGGAAACCGATGAGAAAAAATGCGCCATCACCTTTGACTGCGCATGGGGAGCCAGCGATATTCCCAATATCCTGGATACCCTGGACAAATACCATGCCAAGGCGACCTTTTTTATCGTGGGCCTCTGGGCGGAAAAATACCCGGATATGGTTAAACTCATAGCCGACAGGGGGCACGAAATCGCCAATCATGGCTACAGCCACCTGCATATGGCTTCCATCCCGGAAGAAAAGATCGCAGAGGAAATCACCCGTTGCACGGAAACATTGGAGAAAGTGTCGGGGCAAAAGGTCAAGCTTTTCCGGCCGCCGTACGGCGAGTATAACGCCAAAGTGGTCAGCGCTGCCAAAAAACTGGGATACCATACGATTCAATGGGATTGCGATTCCCTGGACTGGAAAAAGGACATGAGCAGAGAGAACATTTTCAACCGTGTGGTTAAGCGGACCGAAAAGGGCTCCATCATCCTGTTCCATAACGATACGCAATATACGCAGGATGTTCTTCCGGAGATCCTGGATGCCCTGACCGAGAGCGGTTTTGAATTTGTCACCGTTTCGGATCTGCTCATCAAGGGACCGTTCAGGATTCGCTATGACGGGCGGCAGGTTCCTGAAACGTGACGGGATTCCTTTGCATAAACGTCCTTAATTGCATGGTATAAAATTTGCCGTATTGAACCAGAATACCCATCAAATAACGTTCACCGCGTCCCAAACGGCGTAAAATCTTGTTTAAGGCGTGGAATATTGGGTGAATATATGATATAGGATTCAAATCAGCCGGTGGATTCTGTATAATAATAACTGATTACAGATTCTAAACGGACGGGTTGTGGAATAGCATTATAGCAGCAGCATGCAAAAAGTACCAAAGACTTTGAGAGGGGTTGGGGTATTAAATGACGCCAAACGCGGCATTGGAGAACAACTGTGTAAGTATCTCAGGTAAAGTGATTTCAAGCCCGGAGTTTAGTCATGAAGTATATGGGGAAGGTTTTTACATAACCTATGTGCAGGTTCCCCGGCTGAGTGAGACCAATGATGAGCTCCCCGTCATTTTTTCAGAGCGTCTGGTTAGTCCGGAACAGGTAAAGGTGGGCTTATACCTCTCTGTTGAAGGTCAATTCAGGTCTTACAACAATTACAGCAATAAAGGCGGACGCAAGCTGATGCTGATGGTGTTTGCCAGAGAAATTTCAATCCATGAAGAGGAGGTGACGCATAAAAACCCGAATCAGATTTACCTCAATGGTTTTGTCTGCAGAAAACCCATTTATCGCACAACGCCATTTGGAAGGGAAATCGCAGACATCCTTCTGGCCGTAAACCGGGCTTACAACAAATCTGATTACATACCCTGTATCGCCTGGGGAAGAAATGCAAGGTATGCCAGCACCCTTGAGGTGGGGGATAATCTCAAGCTTTGGGGCAGAATACAGAGCCGTGTGTATCAGAAGAAGCTGTCCGAAGATCAGGTTGAGGAACGGGTGGCTTATGAGATTTCCGTTTCCAAGATGGAGGTTGTCAAGGAAAACAACAATAAGCGGGAAGAAAAAGAAAAGGGGGATTGATACCCATGATAAAAGTTGTATGCGGTGGCAAGGGGATCGGAAAAACCAAGTATTTGATTGCTGATGCCAACAACATGCTGAATGACTGCTTAGGGGAAATTGTTTTCATCAATCATGATAATTCGCTGATGCACAGTCTCAAGCACCAAATCAGGTATGTAAACACTTCTGATTTTCCTGTCAAAGGTATCAATGAAATATTCGCGATGATTTGCGGAATTATTGCTGAAAATTATGATGTCAAAGCGATTTATATGGACGGACTGGGCAGGCATGTCCAGAATCCTGAGGAAACGGCCCAGTTTTTTGAAAAGATCAAGGAGCTTTCAGAGAAGTACAGCGTTAAATTTGTTTTTAGTATGAGTGGAGATATCAGCGGTATTCCTGATTTTGTTCAAAAGGAGTTCACCTGCTAGTCGATAGATGGGATTTACTTTCAAAGTAAATCCCTTTATAATTGAATTTGCAGGATTTGACCATACGGATTGTATCCATAATAAAAGAGGTTATTTTTATAACTTCTTTTATTATGTTTATGGCTTTGTTGCAGTTTTAGAACAGGCATTTTGGCCGTGGATGCTTCATGGCTTTTTAACTTGTCTCAAAAGACGGGGGAATGATTGTTGAACATCGCGTCGGTTGTGCTTTCGGCTGGGCTGAGAAGCTTTGACAAGTTATATGATTATATCATTCCGGACAACTTGTCGGCCTTGCCGGGTATGCGCGTCCTGGTTCCTTTCGGCGCAAAAAACAGGCTCTGTTCCGCGTGGATTGTCCAGGTGAGACAGGATGAAGCCACAAGAGCGCTCAAGGAGATTCATAGCCTCGTCGACGACTATCCTCTATTAAACCAGGAGATGCTCAAACTGAGCGAATGGATGAAAAACCGTTATCTGTGCACCTGGGGTGAAGCCATCGGTTGCATGGTTCCCGCCGGTGTGAACCTCACAAGACAAAGGATTGTCAAATCATGCATCCAGAGTCCCTCTGAAGAAATGTCGCCCATTATGGCGCGGCTCTGCGAAGCCGGAGATGAAGGCGTCCTGTATCAGGACCTGGAAAGGGAGTTTCCTGATAACCTTGAGGTCATGCTTAAGGAATTGGTTGACAAGGGGCTCGTGGAGATACGGGAGACATTCCGGCAGCGGGTCAGCCAGAAAAAGCAGCGGGCAGTATATCCGGTCATCGATCAGGCCGAGTTCATGGCCCTGTACCACGAAGGGCAGGTTAAAAGCGTTTACCAGGCCAGAGTGATGGACTTTCTCTATGAAGAAGGCATGTGTTTTCTGCAGGACCTGCTGCTCATCCCAGGTGTATCGCATGCCACCATACGCGCTATGCATAAAAAAGGATGGGTGGCCTATGAAGACGTGGATGTGGAGAGGGACCCCTTTGAAATACAGGAAAACGCATCAAACGGCATAGCACCTGTTCCCACTGAAGACCAGCAGCGCGCGCTTGATACCCTGATGCCGCTCCTTGAGGGGCATAGGCTCAATGAGGCTTTGCTCCATGGCGTAACCGGCAGCGGAAAGACAGAGGTATACATCCGGCTCATTGAGGAGGCCATCCGGCTGGGAAAAACGGCCATTGTCCTTGTTCCCGAAATATCCCTGACTCCCCAGATGGTATCAAGATTTACAATCCGGTTCGGCAAACGCGTGGCCATACAGCACAGCAGGCTTTCCCTGGGAGAGCGTTACGACCAGTGGCAGAAGATCCGCAGGGGTGAAGTAGATGTGGTCATCGGTGTGCGTTCGGCCGTCTTTGCTCCGCTGAACAACCTGGGTATCGTCATTGTGGATGAAGAGCACGAACCAACCTACAAGTCCGAGAACAATCCCAAGTACGATGCGCGCCATGTGGCCCGGGCCAGATGCAATATCAACGGGGCGCTGCTCCTTTTAGGATCGGCAACGCCGTCGGTAGAGACCTATGCCCGTGCCAGGTCCGGCAAGATCGGCCTCATTGAAATGAAAACAAGGGCCAATACCCGGCCGCTGCCCCAGGTACGAATGGTGGACATGCGTGCCGAACTGCAGCAGGGAAATCTGAAAATGATCAGCCGCGTCCTGGAGGAAGAGCTGATACGGGTGAAAAGGAACGGTGAACAGGCGATCCTTTTCCTCAACAGGCGGGGCTATGCCTCATTCCTGCTGTGCCGGGACTGCGGGTTTGTGCTCAGATGTCCCAACTGCAGCGTTTCCATGACCTATCATCGGAATGACAGGCATGTGGTCTGTCATTACTGCGGGTATACCGTTCCGGTACCGCCAAGCTGTCCCAACTGTAGAGGCGTACATCTGAAGCCCATGGGCACAGGCACACAGCGGATTGAGGAGGAGCTTTTAAGTCATGAGGCCGGTTTTCGCGTGCTGAGAATGGATCTGGACACCACGGGAAGCAAGTATGGCTATCAGCGCATCCTTGACGCGTTTCGCACCGGGGAAGCTGATATCCTGATAGGCACCCAGATGGTGGCCAAGGGGCACGATTTTCCCAATGTGACGCTGGTTGGCATACTGGCTGCGGATGCCATGCTGTTCACGGAGGATTACCGGTCAACCGAACGCACCTTCCAACTGGTCACGCAGGCGGCAGGCCGGGCCGGAAGGGGCGAAAAACCCGGTCAGGTTATCCTGCAGGCCTACAACGTGGACAACTACGCCCTTCAGGCTGCAATGGAACAGGATTTCCACGCATTCTACAGCAGAGAGATTCCCATCAGGCAGCAGCTGGGCTACCCGCCCTTTGCCCACATCGGCATGGTCATGGTCTCCAGCACCGACAACAGCCGGGGCTGGGAGCTCATTATCAGGATCCATCAGTTTCTCATGGAGAAGTACGGGCAGACCGACCAGCTGACCATTTCCAGGCCGCTCCGGGCACCAATTTTCGTTCTCCGCAACAGGATGAGATGGCGCATCATCCTGAAGCATCCTTCAACCGGGCATTTGCTGGGTATTCTGAAGGATGTGGCGGCCATGACGGACAGGATGAAGCTGAAGGACGCCCGGGTGAGTGTGGATATCGATCCGGTAAACATGCTATAATCTTATTGTGTGTGAGAATTTTTTGATATCGGAGGATAAGAATGGCTATCAGAAATATCGTTAAGGAAGGCGATGACGTATTAAGGAAACGCAGCAAGGAAGTTAAGGAGATCAATGACAAGATACGCGAGCTCTTTGAGGATATGAAGGAAACCTTGTATGCCTGCGGAAACGGGATTGGCCTTGCGGCTCCCCAGGTAGGTATCCTGAAAAGGATGATCGTCATCGATTTGGGGGACGGTCCCATGGAAATCATCAATCCCGTCATCGTGGAACAGGAAGGGGAGCAGATAGAGATTGAAGGATGCCTGAGTATACCGGGCGTCTATGGCGAAGTGAAGCGTCCGGCGCGCGTCGTTGTGGAATACACCAATTTAAACGGCGAGAAGGTCCGCGTGGAGGGTACCGAACTGCTGGCCCGTTGCCTGAGCCACGAAATCGATCATCTGGACGGGATCCTTTTCACCGATAAGGTTATCCGATACGTTGACGTAGAAGAGGAAAAGTGACATGAAAATCATCTTTATGGGAACACCGGATTTTGCGGTTCCAAGCCTGAAGGCTCTGATTGAAAGCCACTACGATGTCATCTGCGTGGTAACCCAGAAGGACAAGCCGAAGGGCAGGGGCTATAAGGTGGTACCTACCCCTGTCAAGGAATACGCCATGTCCCAGGGGATTATGGTTTTACAGCCCGAAAGGCTTTCCAGGGAACCTGAGACCATAGAGAAAATACGGGAGCTGAACCCGGATCTGATTGTGACCTGCGCTTTCGGTCAGATCCTGCCCGACAGCCTGCTGGCCATACCCAGGTACGGGACCATCAATGTGCATGGATCTTTGCTGCCCAAGTACCGGGGAGCTGCGCCCATCCAATGGGCTGTGATCAACGGCGAAACCAAAACCGGCATTACCACCATGCTGACCGATTCCGGACTGGATACCGGGGATATGCTCCTGAAGGCCGAGATAGATATTCCTGACGACATGACAGCAGGAGAATTGCACGACAGGATGTCGTTACTTGGCGCAGAGACGCTTATCAAAACGCTCAAAAAGCTTGAGGAAGGCACCCTCGTGCCTGTTCCGCAGGATGACAGCCAGGCTACGCTGGCACCGCGGATAACCAGGGACACGGGTCGGATAGACTGGTCGGCCTCCGCACGGAATATTCATAATCTGATACGGGGAACAACTCCCTGGCCGGGTGCATTTGCCTTTCTTGACGGTCAGAAGGTCAGGATATGGCGCTCAGCTGTCGGAGAGGACCGTTCGGATACAGGCGAAAAGCCTGATCCGGGAACCATTATCGGCCTTGACAAGGAAGCCATGACGGTGCAGGCAGGAGAAGGAATCGTCAGGGTATTTGAGATACAGGTTGAATCCAACAAGCGCATGACCCCGTATCAATACAGTCTGGGCCATGAATTGAAGATAGGGATGAAGTTGACGCCATATGAAGCGGAATAGTAAAAGATGCAATATATTCACAGGGGTTGCGGCACTCATTCTGGCGCTCTCATGTCTGATGGTTTCATGCGGCATGAACAGCCAGCCGGCCGCCACAACCCCTCCGGCAGCTTCCGGGGACGCCACGGCTTTGCCCGGAGAACATAATGACGGTATGCCGGATCCGGCAGATCCATCAGAAAAAATGATCCAGGAAATGATGGCGGACATGACCCTTGAGGAAAAAGTCGGCCAGATGTTTTTCCTGGCCTACCGGAAGAACGCAGACGGTGATAAGGTCCAGAAAATGGACGATACCCTTGAGGAAATCCTTTCGACATATCGACCGGGAGGATTTGCCCTTTTTGCAGATAACCTTGACAGCATCGAGCAGACGGTATCCTTCATTGAGGCACTTCAGGCCGGCTCGAAAATCCCCATGTTCATATCGGTTGATGAAGAAGGCGGGATTGTTTCCCGCCTGAATAAGGCACCCAAACTCCATTCAACTGTCATGCCGGAGGCCTACACCATCGGGCTGACAAAAAGACCCGAGTATGCCTATGCGGCCGCCAGGGCAATCGCCTCCGAAATCCTGAGCCTGGGCTTCAACATGGACTTTGCCCCCGTGGCCGATATCTATTCAAATCCCGCCAACAAAGTCATCGGGAAGCGGGCATACGGTACAGAGCCCGAACTGGTATCGGGCATGGTCAGCCAGGCGGTTGCAGGATTTATAGACGGGCAGGTTATTCCTGTTCTGAAGCATTTCCCCGGGCATGGTGATACCCTGGAAGACACCCATACCGGGGCGGCCCTGGTGGAGCACGATCTCGAAAGGCTGACCAGCTTTGAGCTGCTGCCCTTTCAGGAGGGCATTGCGGCAGGCGCAGATGCGGTGATGATAGCGCATATCCTGTTGCCAAACCTGATGGAAGAACCGGTCCCGGCCACCTTGTCGAAGGAGGTGGTGACCGGATTGTTAAGGGAGAAGCTGAAATTCGATGGTGTGGTCATCACCGACGCCATGGAAATGAGCGCAGTCTCTGCCTATTATGACGATGATGAGGCAGCGGTTATGGCTGTTTTGGCCGGTGTTGACATGATCCTGATGCCCCAGTCCACAGAAAAGGCCTACCATGCCATTCTGGCCGCAGTAAAGGATGGTCAGATTTCCGAGGAAAGAATTGATGAATCCGTATACAGGATTCTTCGGATGAAAGCCAAATACGGTATACTGGACAACAATCTGGTACGCCCTGATCCGGAAAAGATCCTGGGCAGCCCGGAACACCAGGCCCTGGCCGATGCGATCCGGGAAGCAGCCGAACAGCAGGACTGACATCCCGGTAAGAAACTGTTTTCTTACGGTTTGTGATATCTGAAAGGTTGAATGCTTGATGAAAATGCTGCTTCATATCTGCTGCGCGCCCTGTGCGGTGGCCATCGTGGAAAAATTCCTGTCGGAACGTGACATGGAATTGACCGGCCTTTATTTCAATCCCAACATCCATCCCAGGGAAGAGTTTGATAAGCGGAAAACGTCGGTCATCGCCATGGCAGAGGATTACGGTGTACCGGTTGCCTTAAATGAACTGAACCAACTGAATTATTGGCAAAACAGCCTTACGGCGGAAAAGCCCGGGCGCTGCACCTACTGCTATGCGGTCAGGCTTGAGGAAGCGGCCCGGTATGCCCGTGAAACAGGGTATGATGTCTTTACAACAAGTCTTCTTATCAGCCCGTACCAGGATCATGATCTGATTGTGCGCGCAGCCAAAAAGGCGGCAGCACGTCATGGCGTCAGGTTCTATTACGAGGATTTCAGGCCTTTGTACCGGGCTGGTCGTGAACGGGCCAGGGGAAAGCACTGGTACATGCAAAAATATTGCGGCTGCATTTATTCCTATACTGAATCCGATCACCCCAAAAAGCCGATATATTTTACAGAAAACAATCTGTAACAATCCTGTATAGGGATTGACTTATTTCGACGGCATCATACGTGGTAAACTATACCTGTACGAAAGAAAAGCTTCGAGGGGTGCGAAGAATGAAGAAAATCCTGTCATCGTGTCTTTTTGCCGCTCTCGTCATCCTGTTTGCGGCCGCATTCATCCTCAATGCCCAGGCGGCCGGGATGGAGAAAAACATTTCGGGATCGGTCACAAAACTGGCCTATCAGCAGTCCGGCAATACGGAAGAAATCAGGATTTACACGTCTCATGCCAATATCCTCAGGCAATTTGTCCTGGAGCCAAATTCAGACTGTAAAAACTACAGGATCGGGATAGAAATAGCCGATGCCGTAATTCAGCAAAACGGTGCCTTTGACATTAACCAGGGCTCCGTTTATCAGATCCGTTATGCCAACAAGCAAAATCCGCAGGCTGCAAGCATTGTGATTGAAACCACCAAAAAGCCTGATTATACGATTAAGCCTTCCGGCGACGGCAAGTATCTTTCCGTCATCCTCAACGGCAGTGTTTCCGGACAGCCTGCCCAGAGCCCTGCGCCTGGTGCGACATCCGGCAAGCCGGCTTCAACCTCTTCACCCGCAACGACGGTTCCTGCTTCAAACAGCCAGGGAACCGGCACGTTGGGTCCGGTTTCGGTGACCGTGCAGGGGAATACCTGCCTGGTAAGGTTTGAGGGGATCAACCTCAACACAGCCTTTGGCAACACGGGCAAGAAACCTGCCATTGAACTGCGGGAGAAGGAAAAGATCCTGCAGGTCACGCTGCCGGGTCAGGACAGCCGGTTCTCCGAGGGGTTCATTCCCGGCAACAGTGTGGTTTACGGCGTCCTGGTAAGCTACAACAAGGAACTGAACAGCACCATCATCCGCATCGTGTTTGATGATGCCGTCACCTATACCCATGAGATATCCGGAAGCAGCTCCGTGCTGAAAATAAACCGCGGAAGTTCGGGCAATACGGGCAGCACCGGAAACACAGGGGTAACGAGTCCGACAACCACGCCTGCGCCTGCTGCCACAAATCCGCCTCAAACCGGCAATGATACCAGCCGGAGCGACAGCAGCAGAGCTTCGGTAAACGCCAGTTTCTCCGGCAATTCAGTCACCATTACGGCGGCAAGCACCAGCGGATACAGAATCTATACGGCCGGTGATCCGTCGCGGATAGTCATTGAGGTGCCGGGCACCGTTTCGCCCGGAGAAAAGACCATGGGTTCCGGCGCTCTCTACCAGAAGGCAGTTTTGTCCCAAATGAATGCTTCAACAGCCAGGATCGAGCTTTATGCCTCGGAGCTGCCCCAGTGGACGGTGGACGAAAGCGCCACGGGCCTTAAAGTAAACCTGAACCGCAGCGGCGCGGCCAATATCCAGGCTGGGGATGGCGATGATGTAGCCCTGAAGCTCATCGGTACCAATATTGTTGGAAAGTACAGGAAATATGCCGACAAAATCATAGCTGAAAATGATGTAAAAAATAACGCGTATGCCTTCATGTTCCCTGCGGATCTCATCGATCTGGGACAGGGCAGCGTCAATATCAATAACGCGCTGATCAGCACGGTGACCACGCTGACAACGCCGTCCAGTTCCTTCCTCAAGATTGAAAAGAAGGATGCCACCAAGGAGTTCAGCATCGTTGAAGGCTCATCTTCAAACGAACTCCTGATAGTGGCCAAATCCGGTTCGGAGACGCCCTCCAAGGTACCGGCCAGCAACAATACGGGAATTGTGGGCAACATCAATATCAGAAATCCGCAGAGTTCTGCCAGGGGCAAGCTGGTGGTCCTGGACGCCGGGCACGGCGGAAGCGATCCGGGTGCGGAATTCAGCGGCTACCTGGAAAAAGACTTCAACCTGGACATCACGCTGAAGCTGGAGGCCATCCTGAAACAGAAAGGGATCAATGTAAAAATGACCCGGAGTACCGATGTGTTTGTCGGACTCGAAGAACGGGCCGAAATGGCCAACAGCTGGGGAGCCGACCTGTTCGTCAGCATCCACAACAATTCCATGCCCGAAGGCATGAAGGGATCCATGACCTTCTACTATCCCACAAGCTATAAGGGAAAGACATACGCCAGGATGATCCTTGACAACATGTACGACAAACTGAACATGGGTGCCATGGGAAGCAGCGGTCTCAGGAGCGCAAACTATGTGGTACTCAGGCAAACCAAGATGCCTGCGGTCCTGGTGGAGGTTGCGTGCATGTCCCATCCCGATGATCTGAACCTGCTGAAAAGCGAAGCCTTCAGGCAGAAAACTGCCGAAGTCCTGGCAGACAGCATCATTCAGATACTGAATCAAATGTAAAATGTAAATCAGGTAAACGTCCTGTACAGGATGATGCCCTGAAAGCGGATCATGTAATCAATAAAGCCACACGGCAGGTATGATTCCATAAAAAAGAATGGGTTTCCTTGCGGCTGAAGCCGTGCGGAAACCTTTTTGCTGTAAAAGACATCCATCGATTATGCTGGATAACCCGACATACATATGATAACATTAATGAATAGAAATTTTGATGGGGATGGAATGTGTATGGAAAGCAGCAGATATGACGGACGAAGAAACGATGAAATGAGAAAGGTCACAATAACGCGCGATTATACGAAGTATGCGGAAGGCTCGGTATTGATTGAACTTGGGGAGACCAAGGTCATCTGTACCGCTTCAGTTGATGATAAAGTACCGCCTTTCAAGAAGGGAACCGGAGAAGGCTGGGTGACAGCCGAATACGATATGCTGCCGCGTTCCACGGCTACCAGGAACAACAGGGACAGGAACAACCTCAAGATCAACGGCCGGTCCAATGAGATTCAAAGGCTGATCGGAAGGGCCCTGCGTTCGGTTGTTGATTTCAAGACGCTGGGCGAGAGAACCATTATCATCGATTGTGATGTAATTCAGGCCGACGGCGGCACGAGATCCGCTGCCATCACCGGCGGATTCGTGGCGCTCATGGATGCCTGCAGCTATCTGGTCAATGCCAATATCATTCCGGAGATACCCATCCGGGACTTCGTGGCGGCCATCAGCGTGGGCTATGTGGATGACCGGGAACTTCTGGATCTCTGCTATTACGAGGATTCACGCGCAATCGTGGACATGAATGTGGTGATGACATCCACGGGCAAGCTCATCGAAGTGCAGGCGACAGGGGAGGAAGCTCCCTTTGACAGAAAGGTCCTGGATCATATGCTGGACCTGGCAGAAAAGGGGATCAATGAGCTTGTCACCATACAAAAACAGGTTTTATTATCGAAGTGATAGTGGGGGGTTATTTTGAAAACGCTGATCATTGCAACGAAGAACAAGGGAAAAATACGGGAGATCAAGGAACTCCTTGAAGGGACGCCATGGGAGATTCGATCCATGGCTGAGGCGGGATTTGATCAGGATATTGTGGAGGATGGCGAAACCTTTGAAGAGAATGCCCTCATTAAGGCGAGAGCCATCCACAGAATTACCGGCGGCATTGTTCTGGCGGACGACAGCGGATTGGAGGTTGATTTCCTCAACCAGGCTCCGGGAATCTATACCGCCCGTTTCCTGGGGGAACATGCCCAGGATGTCGATCGCTGCCGCGGGTTGCTGAGCCTTTTGGATGGCGTATCCGATCCCTACCGGAAGGCACGGTTTGTCTGCTCAGCCGCCATTGTCTCCGGGGAAGGCGAGATGACCGTCAGGGGTGCCCTGGAAGGGGAAATAGCCCTGCAGGCTGCCGGAACCAACGGTTTCGGTTATGATCCGATCTTCTGGGTGCCTGAGTACGGAAAAACTCTGGCTCAACTGGATTCTGAAACCAAGAACCGGATCAGCCACAGGGGTAAGGCCTTCCGAAAAGTTGCGGAGTATTTGAAGCAAATGCTCTGAGCGTTGAAGTTACGCAAGAAAAAATGTTCATGAAGGTTGGCGCGTACAGATGAAGCTGTTCATCGTCATCAGTGATTCTCATGGAAATATGGGAAGCCTGAAACGAATCATCAGCCAGTATCCCCATATCCCGTCCATTATTCACCTGGGCGACTATTACAGGGATGCAGTGGCGCTGAAACAATTGTATCCGGACAAGGAATACTATATGGTGCCGGGAAATTGCGATTACCTGGTCTCGAATGCATCCGCAGAGCTGATCCTGGAGGTTGAAGGCCTACGGGTTCTTTTAACCCACGGCAACAGGTACAGTGTCAAGAGCGGGCTGCAGAGACTGCGGGCAAAAGCGTTGCAGGACAGGCTGGATGTTGTATTGTTCGGGCATACCCACATCCCGGTGATTGACAAAACGGGCGGATGCCTGCTGGTTAATCCCGGCAGCGCGGGTTATCCCCGAATCGCCGGTCCTTCAACATACGCCCTTCTTGAAATCGGAAACGGTATGGCAGAAGCGCGCATTATGGAGGTACCATGATATACTTTGACAACAGTGCAACAACAAAACCCTATAAAGAAGTCGTAGACCTGGTTGCCAAAATCTCCTACGAGGAATTTGGCAATCCCGCTTCATTGCATTCTTTCGGTATACGGGCAGAAAGAATACTGGAGCAATCGCGAAAACAGCTGGCCGAAACGCTGAAGGCCGATCCTGAAGAAATTATCTTCACTTCAGGAGGAACCGAGTCCATCAATATGGCTATCAAAGGCACCGCCGAGGCGATGAAGCGATCCGGGAAGCATATCCTCTCTACACCCATCGAGCATCCAGCAGCCCTCGAATCCCTGAAGGTGCTGGAAGAGATGGGCTTTACAGTGGAAATGCTGAACGTGGACGACAAGGGACGCATCGATCCTGAGGAGCTGAAAAGGAAGATCCGCAAGGATACCATCCTGGTCAACATCATGATGGTGAACAATGAAACCGGCGTGATACAGCCCGTTGCTGAAGCCGCACAAATCATTAAATCGGTCAACCCCAAAACGGTCTTCCATGTGGATGCTGTTCAGGCCTACGGGAAGCTTCCCATCGATACCAGGAAACTGAAGGCGGATATCATCTCCTTCAGCGCCCATAAAATTCATGGTCCGCGGGGGGTGGGCATGATGTACCTGAGGCATGGCACAAAGATACGCCCCATCCTGACGGGCGGCGGCCAGGAAAAGCAGTATCGTTCCGGAACCGTCAATGTGCCGGGCATAGCCGGCTTTGCCTGCGCGGCTGTGAGGAAGACCAGTCAGATGGAAGAGGATAACCGGACCATCAGACAGGTCAGGGAAAGGCTTATCGCCGAACTGAAAAGCAGGATGCCCGACCAGATCCGGATAAATTCGCCCGAGGACGGCCTGCCGGGAATCCTGAGCATATCCTTCCGGTCGGTTAAGTCCGAGGTGATACTCCATGCCCTGGAACAGCATGAGATCTATGTTTCCAGCGGTTCAGCCTGCAGTTCGAAGAAAAACAGCATCAGCCATGTGATCAAGGCTTTAAACATCCCTGCGCCCTGGTCAGACGGCACCATACGCTTCAGCTTCTGCGGGGAGAACAATGAAGAGGAAGCCACAGCCTGCGCACAGGCCCTGCAGGAGATCCTGAACACGTACGCGTTGTCAAAATAAATAAAGGATAACCAAAGCAAAGAAGGTATGCAGATGATGGAGAAAGTGATTCTGGTACGGTATGAAGAGATTTTTCTGAAAAGATCCAACAGGAACTTGTTTGAAAACAGGCTCATCAGGAATATCAGGCAGCGCCTGGAGAGTCTGGGAAATATCCGGGTCACCTGTTCCCAGAGCCGGATTTACATCGAAATTCCCGATGAGGATTTTGACCTGGTGGAAGCAGTAGAGCGACTGAAAAAGGTGTTTGGCATCGCTTCCCTAAGCATCGTTCACAAGGTTCCCACCGATTATGAAATCATCAAGACCTCGGCGGTGAGCATTGTGGCTGATCTCCTGTCCAGGTACCATTACAGGACGTTCAAGGTGGAATCCAAGCGGGCCGACAAATCATTCCCTCTAAATTCCCCGCAGCTTTCCGCCGATTTGGGCGCCCATATTCTCAGGAATTTCCCGCGCCTGAAGGTGGATGTGAGGAATCCGGATTTCGTGTTCTATATCGAGGTGCGTGAATCAACCTATCTCTATTCCGAGATCATCCCCGCAGCCAAGGGATTGCCCACAGGAACAGGAGGCCGGGCAACCCTGCTCCTTTCCGGGGGCATCGACAGTCCGGTTGCCGGATGGATGATCGCCAAGCGGGGCGTGGAAGTGGATGCGGTATATTTCCACAGCCCGCCATACACCAGTGAACGGGCCCGTGAAAAGGTCGTACGGCTTTCGGAAATCCTGTCTGAATGGACCATGGGCATGCGGCTTTATGTGGTTCCCTTCACGGAGATCCAGATGGCCATCCATCAGAAATGTCCTCAGGAATACCTGACCATCATCATGCGGCGTTACATGATGAAGATTGCCGAACGGATTGCCCGCAACGATGGATCTCTTGCGCTTATAACCGGTGAAGCCATCGGCCAGGTGGCCAGCCAGACCATGGAAAGCCTGCTGGTGACCAATTCGGCAGTCAGCCTACCGGTTTACCGGCCGCTCATTGGTATGGACAAGAACGAGGTGGTCAGCATCGCCAGGCATATCGGCACCTATGATACTTCCATCCTGCCCTACGAAGACTGCTGCACCATTTTTGTGGCCAGGCATCCGGCAACGCGCCCCTCGCTTGAAAAAACCCTGGATTATGAATCGGTACTGGATGAGGAGCAGCTGATTGCCAAAGCGCTGGAACAGATGGAGACCATCATCGTGTAACCCGGCGTTCGCCCGCAGAATGTTAGGTCATCTCCCAAGGTGGTATATATGATAGAGCAGCCCGACTTACCGCATACGGAACGGTTGCGCCGGAAATGAAAATTGGGGAGATGAAGTGTTTGAACCAATTACAGCCTACATACGAAACCGCAATAAAATGCCCGGCATGTGATAAAGAGTTTGAAATTACCAAGGTGAGAAGCCGTGCCGTAAAGCTTGTGAGGCAGGATACCGACTTTTGCCCATATTATGAGGGAATCAACCCGCTCTATTACGAGGCGGTCGTGTGTTCGCACTGCGGCTACGCTGCCCATATCACGTCCATTAATGCGCTGAACCGCATCGAAAAGCGAAGAATACAGGACCACATCACCAAAAAATGGACGCCGAGGAGCTTCAGCGGGCAACGGACATGGGATAAAGCCCTGGAAGCCTTCAAGCTTGTGCTTCTGAACCTGAATGTGCGGGAGGCTGTTCATTCTGAGATCGCAAAAATCTGCATGCGCATCGCGTGGCTCTATCGATATGCCGGGGATAATGAACTTGAACAATGCTACCTGAACCATGCCCTGAACAGTTATATCCGGGCTTACGAAGAAGAAGATCTTGTCCAGTCCAAAGTGGATCCCTTCACCATGCTGTTCATCATCGGGGAGCTCTGTTGCAGAACCGGAAAGACTGACGACAGTCTCCATTGGTTCAGCAGGCTGATTAAGGAAAATTCCGATCCCAGGAACAAGGGGAAGATACCCGGAAGGCTGATAGAAACCACCAGGGACAGGGTTCACGAGCTCAGGCATAATGCGGATAAAGAAGTGGGAGGGTAAGCACAGGATGCTGAAGATTGGCAAGCTTTCCAACCAACAGCTTGAGCGAATACTGACCCGCTTTTCCGGAAAGCTGAGAAACGAGGTGCTGACCAGGCCCTGCATCGGGGAAGACTGTGCTGCTCTGGATTTCGGCGGGCAGCTTTGCGTTGTGACAACCGATCCCATAACCGGCGCGGAAAGCGATATCGGAACCCTTGCTGTACATATTGCATGCAACGATTTGGCTTCCAGCGGGGCAGAACCCGTTGGGCTCATGGTTACCCTGCTGGTTCCGCCCGGAGCCGGGTTAAATCAAATTGAAGAGGTCATGAGCCAAATCAAAAAGGAAGCCGATCTGGTCAATGCCGATATCATCGGGGGACATACCGAGGTGACCGATGCGGTGACCCGCATGGTGGTCAGCATCACAGCCCTCGGAAAGGCGAGGGAGAACCGCGTTGTGACAACCTCGGGCGCCCAACCGGGCGACGATATCGTTATGACCAAGTATGCGGCAACGGAAGGCACGGCCATTCTGGCCAACCTGCTCGGTGATTTCCTGGAACCCAGAATCGGCAGGGAGACTGTAGCCAGGGCGCAGCAGCTGATCGGTTCCATCAGCGTTCTGAAGGAAGGGCTTATTGCGGCCGACTATGGGGCCACAAGCATGCATGATATCACTGAAGGCGGCGTCCTGGGCGCCGTATGGGAGCTGTGCCATGCATCTTGCTGCGGCGCTATTATCTATAAAGAGAATATCCCTTTATTGGATGAAACAAGGAAGATCTGCGCATGCCTTGGCCTTGACCCGTTGAGGCTTATCTCCAGCGGAAGCATGCTGATCACCTGCAAGGACGGTAACGGCCTTGTGGAAGAGCTTCAGGAAGCGGGTATCCGTTCCTGCATCATCGGAAATATTACCCGCGATAAACAGTGCATGCTTGCCGATGGGGGAAATATAGTAAAGATCGATCCACCTGAGTCCGATGAATTATACAAAGCCAGAAAGCTGTTCCTGGAGGGTGAATGATGGGGATTGATCAGGCGGCCGGATTCCAGGTGTTTGTGGGGATATGCCTTTTCGTATTGGGACTTTGCATCGGTTCCTTCCTGAATGTCTGCATATACCGCATCCCCCTGAAGCAATCGGTCATTTCCCCGCCTTCCCATTGCCCAAACTGCAACACACGGCTGACTGCGGCGGATATGATCCCTGTCGTGAGCTATATCCTGTTGCGCGGCCGCTGCCGTTACTGCAAAGCTGGCATCCCGGTGCGCTATCCGCTGGTGGAACTGCTGACCGGTATGGTCTATCTTATCCTATATATAAGATACGGTTTTTCGGTGGAAACACTGGCCCTTCTCTATCTTTTCTCCATTCTTCTGGCAGTGCTGTTCATCGATCTTGACCACATGATCATTCCCAACGGCCTTGTCCTTTTAGGAATGGCCGGAGGAGCACTGACGACGGTCTACAACCTTTTCGTTCCCTTCTCGCTTTACCAGCCTTCAAAATGGTATACCCCGCTGATTGGAATGGTTTCGGCATCGGGCATCCTGTTTGCCGTCGCCCTGATCGGCCTTTTGATCTATGGAAATGACGGTGCTATGGGAATGGGGGATGTGAAGCTGTTTATTCCCATCGGCATGTTCCTGGGGTGGAAGCTGGCCCTTTTGTCCCTCTTTTTAGCTGTCATGCTTGGGGGTATAACCAGCATCTTTCTTCTTATTTCCCGAATTGTCAAAAGAAAATCGGCCATTCCGTTTGGTCCTTTTATTGTTGCAGGTACCTTTATTGCGACTTTGTTCGGAAATTCGATAATTTCTTGGTATTTTGCCCAAATCTGAAGCCCCAATTTCACAAAATTATAGTAAAATACTTATATACCCGTTTTTTCAGACTGGTATTCAGAGTCTATTTATGTATAATAGATATGTATAATCATTTTTTACCTGTTACATTTGCAAAAATATATAAAAGGGGATTTGGATTATGCCTGGAAAATCCGGTAAGAATTCTGCTGTCAGACAATTTCTGGAGAAAAACAAGTCATTGGCTTTCCTGCTTCCCTTACTCGTCATCCTGATTGTCGTCCTGATCATCGTCTACTCCGGGAACAGCGATATGCCGGCATCATCCGACGTAACCGTATCGCCTTCACCAGGTACTCCTGTAAACCTCAATGACAAAACGCGCGCTGATATTCTGCCCCAGACCGAAAGACCATCCGAGGAACTGAACTGGGAAGAAATCAGGCAGGATCCTTTTGCAGCGCCCATGAAGCTTACTGGTATCCTGCGCTATCCGGATGATCGGACAAAAGCCATCATTGAGTATTCCGGCGCCGGTTTTATCGTCAGAAAGAATGATTACATCGGAAAATCCCCCTGGAAAGTCACTGAAATTTATGAAACCAGCGTCATGCTGGAAGCTGACGGAAAAAGCCAGCTTCTTGAACTGGAGCCGGGTTCCGCCGGAAGATCTGCCAATGCCGAGTACATAAACCCGGATCCCGGAACCATGACCATACGCCTTGCAGAAACAGATATCCGGGATGTCATTTCGGCGCTTGTCCTGGATTTGGGATATAATGTGGTTTACCTGAACAACACAGTTATTGTCGAGCGCTTCGACGGGACGAACCTCCCTCCGCTTGAAGCATTGGCTCTTCTGCTGAAATCGGAAGGGCTGGATTACATACAGGACGGCAATACCATGATTGTCGGTTCCTCTGATACATTGAATACCGTCTTTTTCGACAGCATGGTGCTGACCCGTTTCTCTTTGAACTATGTGGATGCCCGTACCATTTCCTCACAGATAGAAAACCTGAAACTGCCGGTAACCAAGATTACGTTGGATACCAACCCCAACGCCATATGGGTCCAGGGTCTTCCGAGGGAACTGGGTAAAGTCCGCGAGCTGATTGCCATGCTGGACAAGCCTGAGAACGTATCCTCTGCCGTCAGCGTTTCAAAGGTCACAGCCATCAACCTGACCTATATCACTGCCCGTCAGATGAATGATATTCTCAGGGGAGTCGGTCTGCAAACCGGTCTTTACCTTGAATCCAATCCCAAGCTCCTGTACGTTTACGCCGATGAGAACCAGCTGGCTCAGATCATGGAGCTGAAGAGCAAACTGGATATTCCCGAAAACCAGACCGGCACCGACTTCATCGTATCCATGAAAAAGCTGACCTATATCAAGGCCAAGGAAGTCGTGCCCATTGTCTACGAACTGGGACTCGGCGTGGATGTGATCACCTTTGACAGGACCGCCAGGGCCGTCTGGCTCAAGGGGGATGAGGCAGCCGTCAACCGGGTGTCTTCCATTATCGATATGATCGATATCCAGCAGAACATTGACAATAACCGCTTCTTCATCAAGAAGCTCAAGAATATATCAGCCCTTGAAGCGGATTACAGACTGAAGTTGTTGGGAATCCCCGAAATCAAGACATATACCTTCAGTTATCCTCAGTTCTCAAAGTGCATCCTGGTGGTCTGCCCCGAGGATTACAAGATCTTTGTCATGGATCATCTGAACCAGTTTGATGTAGTGGCGGACAAAATCAAGGTGCCGATTGATTATTCGGACGATGCTTCAGGAACCTACCGGCTGGAGCAAAGGCTTGAGCTTCTGGTGACTCTGACCGGGATTCCCAAGGAGAGCTTCATGATATCCAGGAACATATCCAGGGATAACAACCCTTACTTTGTGCTCATCCTTGAAGAAACTCCCGAAAGGATCAAGATGGTGGAGGATTTGATCGATAAACTGGATAATCCTCGCGAAAACGAATATGAACCGAATTACTGAGCCGTATAAGGCACCCATAAATAAGGACAGTGGTGATGGACGATGCGATTTACTGGTGTAACTGATTCTGCTTATGCACTTTCCATAGATGATTTGCTCAGGATGACCGTTGAGCGCCGGGGTTCGGATCTCCACCTGGCTGTGGGCATGCCGCCGTGCATCCGTATTCATGGGGATCTGGTACCGGTGGATGCGCCTGTGCTTAAGGCCCAGGATGTGGAGCATATGATCCTTTCCATCATCCAGGATTATCAGAAGGAAAAACTGGAACAGGAAATGGAACTGGATTTTTCCTATGCGGTTCCCGGCTGTGCCCGGTTCAGGGGGAATGTGATGTTCCAGCGAGGCACGCTGGCTGCGGTGTTCAGGGCTGTACCCTTTGTCATTCCTGATTTTGATAAGCTTGGATTGCCTCAGGATATTAAGCGGCTGTGCGATTTGCCAAGGGGACTCATCCTGGTTACCGGTCCTACGGGCAGCGGTAAATCCACCACCCTGGCAGCCATGATCGATCTGATCAACAACACCCGTGCCTGCAATATTGTGACGGTAGAGGATCCCATTGAGTTTTTGCACAAGCATAAGAAATCTTCCGTAAGGCAGCGCGAAATCGGCACGGACACCCATTCGTTCGCTTCAGCCCTGCGCCATGTGCTGAGACATGACCCGGATATTATCATGATAGGGGAGATGCGGGACCAGGAGAGCATCAGCATCGCTTTGACAGCCGCCGAGACAGGGCATCTGGTTCTGTCCACCCTGCACACCCAAACTGCGCCGCTGACCATCACGCGCATCATCGATTCATTCAGCGAGGACAAGCGGGTTCAAATCAGGCAGCAACTGGCCAACTCCCTCCGGGCTGTCATATCCCAGCAGTTGATTCCCACCATCGACGGAAAGGGTCGGGTGGTTGCTGTGGAATACATGGTGGACACACCGGCCATCAGGAGCATGATCCGCGAGGGCAAGGAGCATCAGCTCTATTCTGCCATCCAGACAGGCCAGAAGGATGGCATGCAGACCATGGATCAGGCTCTTGTCAAGCTGTTCAGAGCCGGAAGGATTTCAAGGGAGTCCGTTTTGGAGTATTGCGTGGACCGAGCGGAAGTGGAAAGGCTTATCAAGAACGCATTTTACGATCAGTTCTAGCGGGGAGGATGTAAAATGCCTGTATTCACCTACGAATGCATGAATAAGCAGGGTGAACTCATCACGGGAGAAATCACCGCGGATACAGTAGCCTCGGCAGCTGAAAGGCTGAGGTCTTCCGGTTATGCCGTCCTTGAACTGGCCGAATACAGGGAAAAGGTACGGAGCAGTTTTCTCTCAAACGAGCCCAAGGTGAAGCTTTCGGATATCACCCTGTTCAGCCGTCAGTTGGCGGCCATGCTTGGGGCAGGTATCCCTGTCACCCGTTCCCTCCATACCCTGAGCAAACAGTGTGAGAATCCTACCTTGAAAAATGCGTTGGAACATATCGCCCGGAATATTGAAGGGGGTATGAGCCTTACCGACGCCTTCAGTGCCTATCCGACGATATTTCCCAAGATTTACATATCCATGCTGAAGGCCGGTGAAGTAGGGGGAACGCTGGAAAAAACGCTCCTGCGCCTGTCTGATCAGCTTCAGAAGGAAAAACAGGTCAAGGACAATATCAAATCAGCCATGTCCTATCCGAAAATGATCTGCATTTTTACCGTGCTCATTTTCCTGGCCATGCTGATATTCATGGTCCCGGTTTTCAAAGGATTCATACCGTCATCTGCCGAGATCCCTGCCATTACCCAGTTCATTTTCAATCTCTCCGATTCCATACGCACCAGATGGTATGCCTGGGTACTGGTCGCGGGAGTTATTGTGGGCGGCATGATTCTGTTCTTCAAAAGTGAGGCCGGTCATGATCTTTGGGAGCAGTACAAGCTGAAGATACCCATCCTGGGGCCTATCATGGTCAAGTCGGTCATCGCCAGGTTTACAAGAACCCTTGCAACCTTGCTGGACGGCGGTATTCCGGTTGTTCAGGCACTGGAAAGTGCCGGTCCCACTTCGGGAAGCGATGTGCTGGCTGAAACGGTTAAACTGGCCACCAAGCGGATTGAGGAAGGAAAAACCATTGCATCCACACTGGAGGAGAGCCCGGTATTTCCGCCCATGGTCACCCATATGATCGCAGTGGGTGAGGAATCGGGTACCCTGCCGACCTTGCTGGATAAAGTGGCCGAGTTTTATGAAGAGGAAGTGGATGTAGCCACCAAGAGCCTTCAGGCTGTTATCCAGCCGGTACTGCTCATTTTTATCGGCACACTTATTGGAGGCATGCTGATTTCGCTGTATTTGCCGATGCTTACCGTTGTAGCCAATACAAGATAGCAGATTCTGACGATAGCATGTTGAACGTCTGCGAACAGGGGTTGAAAGAATAATGGGTTTGTTTGATAAAAGGATTATTGGCCTGGAGCTGGATTCTAAGGAAATACGCGCCGTAGAAATCACCGGAAGCGTCCGTCAGCCCATGATAACAGCATGGGGTCGCATAAGCCTGCCCGAAGGAACGGTGAAGGACGGCCGTATTGTCAACGCGGAATCCTTGTCATCGTACCTGGAAAGGCTGATTACCCAAAACGGTTTCAAATCACGGGATGTTCTGCTCGGCGTGGCAAACCAGGATGTGATCATCCGCTTTGCATCATTTCCGAAGGTTCCGGAAGACAAGATAAGGAATATGGTCATGTTCCAGGCCCAGGAATACATACCGGTCCCTCTGGAAGAACTGCAGCTGGATTATATCGTTGCAGGTGAAAAACAGAACGAGGAAGGCCACTTCCTGAACATCATCCTGGTTGGTGCCAGGCAGAAGATGCTCAACGATTTTATACAGGCTCTGAGCGGTGCCAGGCTGAATGTCAGGGAGATCGATTCGGTCACATTGGCCATCGGACGTGCAGCCATCACTTCGGTCAATGACAGCGTTTTTGCTGTGGCAGGATTCAACCATGATATCGCCAACCTGATGATCTTTAACAAAGGTTTGCTTGACATGGCCCGATCGGTTCCGTTTTCCCAGACATCTGCATGGAAAAACGGCAGCGAGGAACCGGAAAGTTCCGGCGATATGGCGGACATCCTCATCAGTGAACTCCGATCCTGCATGAGCTACTACCGTATGCAAAGCGAGGATGCCATTGAAGGCATTTACCTGATCGGGTTGCCAAACATCAACAACATTGCCGGTAAATTCAAGGATGCCGGGTATGAAGCGAAGATCGCACAGCCCTATAAGGATATCCCCTGGAAAAACAGCGGGCTTGCGAATTTCAATACCAACGATTATTCGGCTGCCATCAGCCTGGCCATCAGGGGATTGGAGGGATGAACCATGTATGCTGTCAGACTCCTGCCGCGAGAATACCAGGAATCCATTATCAAGGCAAGAAGAAACAGGCGTCTGTTGGCAGTTGAATGCGTGATCGCGATTATTCTGACAATTGCCTTGATCGTTTTGAACTTATATGCTTCCAACCTGAATCAGGAGCTTGGGGAACTGAAAGCGGAAAACGACAGGATATTTCAGCGCATTGAATCCTTAAGACCAGTGGAAGCGATGCAAAACCGGGTTCGGGATCTGACCGGACAGATGGCGGAAGTTCTTGGCACATGCCCCAACTGGGGAGAAATCCTGCCCAGGGTGGGCAACGCGTTGCCGCCGGATGTATCCCTGATTGGTCTTAATGCAAAGTATTCAGATGGTGCAAGCACAATAGTCATTACAGGCTTTGCCCCCGATCACGAAACCGTATCCAGGTTGATGAAGAACCTGGCTGATGTGAATAATCTGGGCGAGATCTCATGCAGGTATTCCACAGCGGAGTCAGGGCGGGGACAGGTTTATGACGACATCCAGTTTGAGCTCACCATTCCCGTCGTATTCAATATCACCGATCTGACAGGGGGGAGCGGTCAATGAACACGTTAAGCGGTAAGAAAACGCAGATAACCCTTTTCCTCGTTTTATTGGGCATCCTGATCCTTGCCCTGACCGCCCTGACGGTTTTATCGGTTATCAAAATAACCGAAACATCTGCTTCTATCCGCAATGAAGAGCAAATCCTGCGGGAAAATGAAAGCACGCTGGCAAAAATGGAACTGCTGTCGATCATTGAAAATGAACTCAAGCAGTCATTTGAAAGATTGTATCGGATGATCCCTGAGCAGGCCCATGAGGATCAGCTGATTGCCTACATAAACCGCCTGTCGGAAAAGGCCGGGCTGGAATTGCTGACGGTTGAATTCCTTGAAAAGGTGGTAAATACAGATAATAAACCGAATGAAATGCCAATGTCATTAACCTTCAGGGGCGGCTACTCGCAACTGATCACGCTGTTGAGGAGCATGAGCACGGGAGAAAGGCTTATCCGGGTGGACGAAGTTACCATCGCCAATGAAAAGGCTGATCATAAGAACATGAAAATCAACATGAAAGCTCATGCGTTTTACAGATAACAGCGATTCCACCACCAGACAAAAAGTTAGGGATGAACAGTTATGGTTATGCGATCTGAAGTGGGGTACCTGGGCGAGCAACTCATCAAGATGGGCATCGTCAACGAGGAACAACTGAAGGAGGCTCTTGAGCTTCAGGCCAGGAACAAGGCCAAGGGGATCCGGATCATGCTTGGTCAGGCGCTTACTCAGCTTGGCTACTGCAAGGAAGAGGATATTGCCAGGGCCATGGCCAGAAAATGGGGCCTGGAATTTATTACATTGAAGCAGCAGGGCATCGATATGGCGGCGGCCAACCTGATCTCGCCCGAGATTGCACAGAAATACAAACTGCTCCCGATCCGCATTCAGAATGGCAAGCTCCTTGTCGCCATGAGCAATCCCAATGACATCATCGCCATCGACGACATTGAGCTTCTGACGGGCTATGAGGTCCAGCCTGTCATTGTAATGGACAGGGAACTGAACCTGGCCCTCGAGCAATTCACGAACCTCAGCAAGGGGATTGATACCCGGAATATCGAGGACGAGGAAGAAGAGGAAAAGGTAAGCTCCATTGATGACGAGGCCAATGAAAAACCCGCCGTCCAGCTGGTAAACCAGATCCTCCATCAGGCTGTGAAAACGAATGCCAGTGACGTCCATATTGAACCTCAGGAAAAGTATACACGCGTCCGGTTCAGGATCGACGGCGTCCTTCATGAAGTTACTCAGGCACCGCTAAAGCTTCATCCCACCATTACTTCAAGGATTAAGGTCATGGGCGGTATGGATATTGCGGAGCGAAGGGTGCCCCAGGATGGAAGAATAACGGTCAGGATCGAAGACAAAACCATCGATATCCGTGTAGCCACGCTGCCATCCGCACATGGCGAGAAGGTGACTATGAGGCTGCTCAATCGGTCCAGCAAGGTCTTTACCCTGGAAGAACTGGGGTTCCCGGACAGGCATCTGAGGCGTTATGAGAAAACCATCCGGCTTCCTTATGGTTTCATCCTCATCACGGGACCCACGGGCAGCGGAAAGAGTACCACCCTCTATGCGACGCTGGCAAAGCTCAACTCACCCGACAAAAACATCATCACGCTGGAGGACCCCATCGAGCGGCGCATGGACGGCATAAACCAAATACAAATGAATGCCCGTGCCGGCATGACTTTCGCATCCGGTCTCAGATCCATTCTGAGAAGCGATCCGGACATCATCATGGTCGGCGAGATTCGTGACATGGAAACGGCCAAGATCGCTGTGGAATCGGCCCTTACCGGACACCTGGTCTTTTCAACCCTGCATACCAATGATGCACCCGGTGCTGTTACCAGGCTGGGCGAGATGGGGGTTGAACCTTTTTTGACCGCTTCATCCCTGCTCGGTGTGGTGGCCCAGCGACTGGTGCGTGTTCTTTGCCCGGAATGCAAGAAAGCCTTTACGTTTTCCAGGGAAGATATCCTCAAGAGCGTTCCGGATTTTCCGGTTGAGCCGGATGAAAAAACCGTAACCCTGTACAAACCCGTAGGCTGCATGGCCTGCAACCATACCGGCTATAAGGGCAGAATCGGCGTTTACGAGTTTCTGACTGTATCGGAATCCATCCAGAAACTGATTCTGGAAAAAGCTTCAACCAATGTTATCAGAAAGGTTGCCATGAGCGAAGGGATGAACACCCTCCGTCAGGATGGGCTCATGAAAGTGAAGCAAGGCTTGACATCCATGGAAGAACTGCTCAGGGTTGTCATGTAGGATTGCCTGAGAAGGGATGGTAAGATGTTTGGGATTTTAAAGTCAAACAAGGGAATGGCCCTGCCCCTGGTGCTGGTTGTTATGGTTGTCCTGATGGTATTCAGCACCGCGATTCTTGGCATGGGTGCCACCGATACGCTGATGTCAGCCCATGACAGCAACAAGTCACAGGCCTACTATTATGCCCATTCAGGCGCAGAAGCGGTAGCTTCCTATATCGTGGAAAATCCCGACGGTCTGTCCGAAAGCGAACGCAAGGCATTGGTAGACCGTATGATCGCTGCCGGTGCCAGCAATCCGTTTACCCTGTCTTCTTCTGACAGCGGGGTCATCGTCGTCGACATGAGCCGATCGGGCAATACCATTTCCATCCGTTCAACAGCCACTTACCAGGGTATACAGGAGTCTGTCACCCTGAATATCCTGGAGACCGTTATTGGTGGAGAACCCTTTAACAAGGCGATTTATTCCAGAGGCAACATCACGATCAGCGAAGGCGGTACCGTTGAAGGCGATGTTGCCAGCTTGTCGAGAATTACCCTGGACGGCGGCAGCAGGGTCACCGGAACCATTTATATCCACCCGGATGCGGACGAGTCTTCTGTCAGCAGTCCACCCTGGATCAGCACAACGATTGAGAACCTTACGGAGATCTTTGACTACGACACGTTTCCATTCCCGGAATTTCCGGCTTATCCTTCAGGTCTTCCTTCCGACAACACGACCCTCAACGTGAACAGCGGTACCCGGAGAATAGAGAGTGACGTCTATTACAGGGGCGGTATTGCCGTTACCAATGGTGAACTGCAGATTGTCCGCATGAACACGGATCGGATCATCCGGACAAGGTATCTCAGGGTATCCGGTTCGGGCAGGGTGTCGGATATCCGGAGCGGTAACCGGACGCTGCAAATCTATGTGGATGAAGACCTGGAACTGTCTTCCAACACCACGCTGACCTTTGATCTGGGTGACGGAGATATCATCCTGAGGGTCAGAAGGCTTCTTTTGAACCAGGGGCATATTCAGGTCAACCACAATGGCACAGGAAAGCTTTACATCTTTGTAGATGATGTTTTCCATATCGCCGGAAGCAGTTCCATCAATCACAGTTGGAGCGCTTCTGCCGCCCAACTGGAGGGTTGGGCCAAAAAGGTCCTGGTCTATTATGCCGGAACCATTGACAAGGATGGCAACGATATCAGGAATCCGGGCAACAGCTACTACCTGAAGTTCCCCAACGCCGTCAAGGTGGTAGCCACGCTGCACGTCAAGGAAGCAAAGATTCATATTACCAATGGTACCGGCGTAGTGGGCAATATCATCTCGGGAGGCAGCAAACTGCAATTTGATGGCGGTACCAACTCCGACGTGAAGGTGGTATACGCGCCCAATGCCGAAATCGAGGTCAGGGGAGGTGCCCTGGTCACCGGCATTGTGGTTTGCGATTCTTTCAGCATGTCAGGCGGCGCGAGGGTCAAGTATCAGCCGATAGGCGAAGAAGAAATGGAGTATTTCAAGGATGTGGCCGGTAAAACCGTGTATACCTATGGCCACTGGGAATAAGCGAAGCCCTGGGGGTGATGTCATTTGAAGAATACCGGCGGATTCAGCGTGGCAGAAATACTGGTATGCCTGATGCTCATCGGTCTGATCGTCATCATGGTTTTGCCATCCATCACATATGGCTTCATTCAGCTCAACGAGTCGGGTGAAAGGACGAAGGCGGTCTATACCGTCCGTCAGGCCGTGGAAAATGAGCTGGCCAATGCGACGCCCGGCCCGACACCGGATACCCTCAGAATCACCTTCAACAGGGATACCATTGCTGTAAAAGGGCGCATCATGGAGACAGAAGCAACCTTTGGCACCAAGGGAGACAGGACACGTATCAGGGTCTTTATACCGAACAAGTAAGACGGGCGGGGTGCTTCTTGCGATGAAAGGAAAAAAAGGGTTCACGCTTGCTGAACTGATAGTTTTTCTGGCCTTGCTCGGCGTGGTGCTGGCCATCGGCTACAGGCTGTTCTTCTTGGGCCAGAATACCTTTACCAGGGGGAGCGACCGTTTCGAACTGCAGTCCGAAATGCGTTCAGCGGGGGATTTCCTGCTGGATGAACTGAGAAATGCCGTTGAGGTGGAAATCCTTGATGCGCCAACGGACGAAGCCGATTATCATTACATATACCTTGATGGCTCTCGGATTGTCCATAAATATAACGGGAGTACCAAAGTCATCACCCTTCCCATCATCCGGGATGAGGACCTGTTCACGCTCAAAAAAGACAGCGGCAACAAGAACTTCCTGGGCATCCGCATGACCGGAATCCGCAACGGCAATACCTACGACCTGTCCACAGAGGTTTTTCTGAAGAATATTGCCAACCTGGATCCGGATTCCGGGAAGGTGATCAAGTACAAAAAGCCATAGGATCAGTAGGATAGAATCCGCTTCATATATTCCGGATCGGATGCGTAAGCCAGGGCGTTTTCGATACTGATCCTGTTCTCCCTGACCAGATCCAGGAGGGAGGCATCCATGGATTTCATGAAGAGCTTGCCGCTGGTCTGGATGACATTGGAAATCTGATGGATTTTGTTGTCCCGGATCAGGTTCTTGATGGCCGGAGTGGTGATCATGATCTCGGTCGCCAGGGCCCTGTCCCTGCCGTCCACCGTCGGGATCAGCTGCTGGGAAATGACCGCCTGCAGGACCATCGATAGCTGGGTGCGTATCTGCTGCTGCTGGAAAGGGGGGAAGACATCGATGATGCGGTCAATGGTCTTGGAGGCACCGATGGTGTGGAGCGTGGACAGGACGAGGTGCCCGGTTTCGGCAGCTGTCAGCGCAATGGAAATGCTGTCCAGGTCGCGCATCTCGCCAATGAGGATCACGTCGGGATCCTGGCGGAGCACGGCACGGAGCGCATTGGCATAGCTCAATGAATCATAGCCGATCTCCCTTTGGTTGACTATGCTCCGTTTGTGCTCATGGACGTATTCGATGGGATCCTCCAGCGTGACGATGTGGCAGTCCCTGTTGCTGTTAATCCAGTCCACCATGGCAGCCAGCGTGGTGGTCTTGCCGGCCCCTGTGGGACCGGTAATCAGGATAAGCCCTCTGTTCAGGGAACACAGGTCTTCCAGCACCGGCGGCAACCCAAGAGCCTTGAAATCCTTAATGATGGGATTCAGCATCCTGATGGCCAGGCTGTAACAGGATTTCTGCCGGAAGATGTTGATACGGCAGCGATATTTTTCATAGGAGGAAATGGAGATGTCTATTTCCCCGGTTTCATTCAGATAGTGCAATTGCTTCTCATTGAGGAGTTGTACGGCATAGGCTTCCGTATCCCGGGGTTCCACCCTGGCATAGGGAAGGGGGCGCAGATGACCGTTGACCCGGCAGGTAGGAGGGATTCCCACGGAAATATGCAAATCCGAAGCGTTCAGTTTCAGGGTTTCATCGATGAGCGTGAAGATATTGTCGCATTTGCGTTCCACGGTGGTTCCATCCTGTCCTTTCCATGGTTTTTTATGGTATTATAGCAGAAATTATGGGTTAAACCAAACAGTTTTTTGCGGTTTACTGCCGGCGTACTGACATATTTGTATATTATACCTATCCGACAGGATATTGCGGCAATCATTCTTGTCATAAGTGCAATAGTGTGGTAAATTATTGTACAGATAACCATTGATTAGTATGGCTGGCTTTGTCAGCTGATAATAAACAAAAAAAGTAGGAGGGTCATTTTATGCTCAAAAGATTCAAGAAAAACAACAAAGGCTTCACCCTGGTAGAGCTGATGGTGGTTGTTGTCATCCTGGGCATATTGGTAGCCATCGCCGTGCCCATTTATAACAGCATTACCGGTAATGCAGAGCGGAATGCATGCCATGCCAACCTGAGAACCATTGACGGGGCAAAAACACAGTTTGCGGCTTCAACAGGGCTTACCTGGCCGGATGATTTCTTCCAGGGCGGAGCACTACCGACATGCCCTGATCCCACTGCGCCGGCTTACACACATACAGATCCTACAGACCCTGCTCAGGCAGAATGTGCTGTACATGGTACATATTAAAATTTAAGCCAGCTTAAAAGCTGGCTTTATTTCAGCGGTTCATTTATGAAAATAAAAAAGTATAAGTACCTGGATTTTATGCTACTGATGTATTCATGGACTGGGCTTATCATATAGGAACCTATATAGATGAGCACGGTGTCTATACCGGGGAATTCAGAGGCAAGCTCTTTCACGGCTGGGGTCACTTAGAGTTTTCCAATGGCGCTGTCTACGAGGGAGAATGGAAGGAAGGCGTCATGGAAGGCTATTGAGTTTTGACTTTTACAGGTAGTTCCAGGTATTGAAGGTCAGTTCAGTGATGGCCTCCGGCAATGGAAGGATTATACTGCCAGATGGTACTGTAATTGAGGGTGTTTTCAAGGATGTTTTTTTTGTTGAGGGGCATGACCAAAAGGGATAGTAAGGGATTCACGCTGGTTGAACTTATGATTGTTGTGCTCATATTGGGTATACTGGTGGGTATAGCTTTTCCAATATATAATAATTCACAGGAAAGAGCCAGGGAGACCGCCTGCATTTCAAACCAAAGGCTGATCAACAAGGCTTCAGAAGAATGGCATATAGAAATTGGCACCCACAGCCAGCCATATGCAACCGATGTTCAGCAACTGGTGGATGACGGCTACCTGAAAAGCGCTCCAACATGCGGTGCACTTCCTTTTACCAGGATAGACACGTCAACAGGGCTTACCGAGTGTCCCGATGGGGGCAGGCATGTGCTTCCATGACAGGAAATTGAGTTTATTAGCTGAATAGTTGGTATAATTAAACTGACAAGGGGGATGACTTCGAACCATCCCCCTCGTGTTTTCTGTAAACAATTGATAACTTATTGCATTACAGCATAAAACCACGGTGTCAATACTTTTTGAATATTTCACCCTAAATGGGTCAAATTTATCGCATGAAAATTTCACCCCCTACCCATAAG